>Ga0209542_10000560_pt1 | contig 89950 bp, 73 predicted proteins | sample RifCSPhighO2_01_FD_184028 | JGI IMG/M metagenome (GOLD analysis project Ga0209542, IMG submission 184028) | Soil microbial communities from Rifle, Colorado - Rifle CSP2_plank highO2_0.1 (SPAdes) (version 2) | ecosystem: Environmental > Terrestrial > Deep subsurface > Rock core/Sediment ...
GGCAACAAATTCAATTTGCTTACTTTTAAGCTCATCATATATGGCATTGACACTTTCGGCCGAAAAACCAACCATTACACGATAGGGATCAGTATTTTTTTGATTTTGTGAGACTTGACCATGTTTCCCAATCCAAAAAAAATTATCACCGAATTTAAACGAGACATAAGTATCCTGTGGGTGATCAAGACGTTCTTTTTCCTCAAAACCCAAAACATTCTTGTACCAATCGACCAGTTTTTCAAAATTCGCAGTATAAATACCAACATGAAGATAGGGATTTTTTAGTTTTATCATAGGTGATATAATTATACAGAGATTTGCAAATTGTAGGGGGTGTGGTGAAATGGTATCACAACGGTCTCCAAAACCGTTATTCCGGGTTCGACTCCTGGCACCCCTGCAAACCCAAACTTAAAGTCACCACGTATACTATCTATATATGCGATTTTCTAAAAATAAAGGCGTGATTCTAGCGCTTTTGGCTGGACTGCTCTGGGGGACCATTGGGATTTTCGTTAAAAAGCTTACTGGGCTTACGCCTATAGGCACAACATTCTTTCGACTACTTATTGCCTTTGTTGGAATAGTTTCGGTTGTGGTATTTCTGAACCTGCAGAAAGAGGTAAAATCAACCCTTACACATTGGAAATTTCTCACAATTCTTTCTTTTATCATGAGTTTGTCCTTATTTTTTTCAGTTTTGGGTTTCTATGGAACTACTGTAGCCAATGCATCGATTCTTAACAATACAACTCCACTTTATGTTGCTCTTTTTGGTTTGCTGCTTTGGGAAAAAACCAGTCGTAAAGAGTGGATGGGTATATTGCTCGGGTTTTTTGGAATCTTATTGATATTTTCTGCACATGAAATTTCGTTTGAATCACAAAGATTTATAGGAAACGTACTCTCAATTATGTCGGCAATTTTTCTTGCGGCTTATACCATTTTTTCAAAGCGAATACGTTCTCGCTTTTCCTCATTTGCTATAATGTTTTGGGTCTTTGGGCTAGGCAGTTTATTCATACTTTTAGAAAGCATTCTTTTTCAAAAACCACTTTTCCTTAAACTGGTATATGCTGATTTATATTATGTAGTTGGGCTGGGGATTTTCGGAACATTTTTGGCACATACTTTTTATACAACAAGTCTCAAATACATTAAAGCATCCACAGCCAGTCTCATTGGACTTTCTTCACCCATATCAGCTACTCTCTATGCCATTATTTTGTTGGGAGAAATACCTTCAATCCTTGCTTTATTAGGTTTAGTCTTTTCTATAACGGGGATTTTCTATGTAGTTCGCAGTGAAATAGTGACAAACGAGTTGGGAAAATAGTACGTTCCAACAAAATTCACCAACCCCTGCATTAGAGTCGCTTTCCGATTCACCATCCAGCCATCAACAAACGTTAAGGATTTTAATCTACCGAAGGTTCAACCACAAATAACCCCACGGGTTAGTTGTTCACGGGTTAGTTGTTCATGGTCTTCAATTAAATATATTTGCACCTAATTATTTTGTATAGGATAGTTAATAACATATCATATATAGTGTTTATATTGTTATGAATTGACAATTGTTTATATACTTGATATACTACCGGTTATAATGATTGTAAAAAAAGCTGCTGTTAACAAAAACTACTCCTTATTTAATATTAAAATTGCTTTGTCGCCGATTCTTTTGCTTGTCGCTTTATACTTAATTCTTCAAACCTTTAGCATTGCATCGGCTACTGATGCTAATAACTTTCCGACGCCAACCAATTTTTGTCCTGATGATATTTGTGATGTTACACCGCCTTCATGTGACGATCTAAATCCTTCATGCGGAGCTGCTACGCCAACGATTCGAATCACATCTGGTGAAATCGCTACACCAACTTTAAGTACAACAAAATCACCAACAACCAGACCGACAAGTACACCTTCAGAAGAAATCATTCCTACCAAAGAATTGACAATTACACCATCAAACGGTGGCGGTGGTGGAATCGTATCACCGACTCCAACAAGTACACCGACACAAACACCAAGTCCAACCTCAGTTTCATCATCAAGCGGATCATCATCAAGTGGTGGTGCTTCTTCGACTTCGTCAAGTTCACCATCAAGTAGTGGCGGTGGAGGAGAGGTCTTAGGATTAGCTGAGACTGGATCTTTTGTTGAATCTATTTCGAGCGCTTTTTTTATGCTCTCGATATCTTTTTTTGGTCTATCAATTCTTTCTCATGCCAAAAAGAAAAAATAACAGACACCATAAATATTCAACCACACTGGTCTTATTTTTTTTAGCCAGCTGCTTTTTAATCCTTGGTATTTTTTTCAAAACTCTCGATGTATACAATAACATTGAACAACAGATGCTAACCGCTCAAAGCAAATCAGAATATTCTGCAATGACTCCTAAATCTATAAAAATAAACCGTCTTCACTTGAATTTACCGATAGAAGGTACCGATATTATCAACGGTAAATGGCCAATTAGTAAATATGCAGTATCATACTTAAAATCTTCAGAAAAATTGGCCGGTAATGGTACTACAATCATCTATGGTCATAATAAAACCAATATTTTTGGCCAGTTAAATGAAGTCAAAATTGGAGATAAGATTGGTTTAACATTATCTGATAATAGAAATGTCAGTTACACGGTTTATCAAACGATTGTGGTCAGGCCAAATGAGGTCTCTGCCCTTAAAACAAATACCGGATCGATGCTTATTTTATACACATGCACCGGATTTGCAGATTCAAAAAGACTGGTGGTCAAAGCAAAACTCACATAATCCTTAATTCTTGATATAATAATATCAATGGTTGACTTAGGGAAAGATCAAAGTCCACATACCCGAAATATCAAGGACCACTTTTTTTTATCCGAACCACAAAGACATCAAATGCTAGCTGCCCGAGACGAAGTCATTGACTGGTTAAACCGTAGAAATTTTGCGAACTTTAATTTCACTAGAGGACAGTTAAGTGATGTAAAACTGGGGCTAGCTGATATTCAAGATCATTTTGAAGGTGGTACCGCCGATGTCTCAATTTTAGATCATCAATCAGATATGGTTATGGCGGAGTTCTCTGGCGATTCGCATAAAGCAAGATTAATTACAGATGTTAAAACAAAAGACATTAGATTCGTACTTGAAGATCGCTGTGCAGATTTTACATCTCAAGATCTTCTTTATCAAGCAGTTGCACGGGCTCAAGCTCAACCTTATTATGATGATGGAACTTTAATGGAGTTCTGGATCGTTGATACGCCTGATAGACGTCAGGGATTTCAAGATGCAAGCTTTTGGGCAAAAAAATTAATTCCTGATCTAGGAGCAAAAGACACAGCGATTACACGAGCAATACCAGGAGCTGTAAGGCGTCATTTAGTCGGTGATACATTTCAAGCCTATTGGACAGCTCCTGAATATACTGATTTAGTCGTAACTATTAACACAATTGATGATGATACGATTCCCTATATCTTCAGAAAATTAACACAAAATAACGGCAGGACGGTTTTTGTTAAAAGAGGTAATTTTGATATGACTAATTTGCCTCAAAGACAAGAAGAACGGCAAACGCTGCCACAAGGAATTCTTCAACCGGTGCCAGTCGAAGCGAATATACAATAATCCTAGAGCAATATTCCGCTTGCTCGCATCAAACGCGAATACAATCTTATAGAATAATAGTTGTTGACCCCGCTAGAATTCTTACTTGCTCCCGAGGTCTACGTCCTCGCGTCGCAAGAACGAATCTACGAGGGTCTGCGTCACGAATCTATGACCTATATAAATTCGCTCCTTGACTTAGTGAACGGTTGTTCACTATACTTGATTTACGTAAAAAAATATGGAAGATCAACTCAAAAAAATCAGGAAGTTTTTTAGAATTCATCGTCGGCTGCCGACATATCAGGAACTGGCGAATTTATTTAATTTTGCTTCAAAAAACGCTGCCTATAAACTGGCACAAAAATTAATTGATGCCGGATTTTTAGAAAAAGATGAAACCGGCAAACTTATTCCCAAAAAACTGTTTGCTCCGTTACCTAATTCCGGATTTGTCCAGGCCGGATTTCCATCGCCGGCTGAAGAAGAGCTTATTGACACAATCTCATTTGATGAATATTTAATCGATAAACCGGAAAGCACTTTTATTCTAAGAGTATCGGGCGATTCAATGATTGATGCCGGTATCCATCCGGGTGATATTGTCTTAATAGAGAAGGGGAGGACTCCTAAAGATGGAGATGTCGTCATCGCATCCGTCGATGGAGAATGGACCTTGAAATATTATCACAAAGAACAAAATAAAATAGTTTTAGTTCCGGCAAACAAAAAATATCAAAAAATATATCCAAAAAATAGCCTAGAAATTGGAGGAATAGTTATATCGGTTGTTAGGAAATATAACTAATATGAAAAAAATTGCATCAACGATATCAAATACGTATAAAGCATTAAAACTGCTATCTGATCCAAAAATGATTGATATTTTGTATCACCAAATTACATTACAACAAAAAAATCAAGAAATTAAAACCCTCTCGGGAAAGAAAGATCTTTTTTTCCATAAACATTTCATTATTCAGGTAATAGGATAGAATTTTAATTAAATTTTCAACAATATCCCAGCTGTTGCAAATATAGGCCTATAGTGGTATAATGATGTTATCATGTCAGGTGAAGGGCTTAGACAAGCACAAGCAGCAGTTGATGCTGCTGAAGCTGTATTTAGAGAACAACTTTTAGGCCAACGAGATAATCGTGTTTGTGCTTCCCTTAATTCACCAAACGGCCCAATAATATTGGGTTGGGATGAACAAGGCTTACCCCGTCAATGGACTGATTTAAACCAATTACACCCTGCTCAAAGGCAAAATGTAGAGTCATATTCAGCCTCGCCTTACGACGTCCGCTCAAATAACTTCGAAGCTCTTAATTTAGTACGTATTGCAACAATGACAGACTATACTGATCCCTCTCATCAAGCAATCCCCGATAGAGTCAATTTTATAGTCATGGATGACCAGGGACAAGAAAGACCTCTTTCAATCGATGAATTAACAGCCTTAAGATCAATAGCTTTTGCGCCCCATTTTCAAGAGGGTCATCAACAAGTCGGTGATTCTATCCAATCATTACCATTAGCAACAGATATGTATTGTTTTCTTATTCCACAAAATGGATCCGGTGTCGCTATTTTACCTCAACCTTATAAAGATACCGTCGGTAATAGTAATTCTGGAGCATATGAAGAGGCTTCACGTACAATTATTTCGGAACTCATTATTAATGATATTTTACAAAAACGGTCGGAATCAGATACCGGTCTGTATCTTGAAGATGCTATTTCTGTCCTACCAATCTCAACTGGAAGGAGAGAAATCGATGGTTTATTAAATTGGGTACTGACACAAGAAAATGTCCAAGATGCAATAAGACGTGCTGAAGATAAAACTGGAAGATTAGGAAATTTATTAGGCAGGGCGGGATTAGCTACAGTTTTCACCACTGACTACATAAAGAGATTGATAGCCAAATCCTTAATGCCAAGTTTACGACATGCCTCTCTTCAAGATTTAAGACGACTTGCATTAAAAATGGCTATGCGTGCTGAGCGAACTTTTCAACCTGATCATTTTGAAGATGATCTGATTACGACTATTGAACCTGATTCAGAGATATTTGATTTTGACCCAGATAGACCCGCTACAATGCGTAAAAGTGGACAAAAAGATACTGTTCCAGGACCCGGCTATATAGGTTCAGGAAGAGAATTTGTACATCAACCAGGAACTTATCAAGAATATGATGATGGAACGCTTAACCTACTAGACGAATTTGGATACAATCCAAGAACGAATAGCGTATTCGCATTGAAAGGATGGACTGTCAATCCAGATGGACAAGCGGTAGTAGCACAAGGATTTGAATTGGATGATGATAATAATCCAGTATTAGTTCGCGGTTATGTCTGGAATCCTGAGACAAGAACTGCAGCGCTTTTTGTCTGATAACTTCTTAATCTATCTTTTCATATTTTATAATATAATATCCTCTAGATTGCGGTGGTAGTTCAGCGGTACCCCGGATAACGCTTTCTGTTCGTGAGGTTTACATCCTCACCTCACAGTGGCGCGTATACGGGGCAGGGAATGTCTTAAACAAAATGCGGGATTAGTTGAGCGGCTCAACGTCAGCTTTCCAAGCTGAAAAGACGGGTTCGACCCCCGTATCCCGCTCCAAAAAGTTCAAGGATGAAATCAAGGAGAAGGTTGAGGGCCGAAGGTCCCGTCCGCCGCTCAGTGTACGACAAAGAAATAAAGTGAAAAGAAGGGCCGCGAAGGTCCTAACTAACATGAAGGATTCGACCCCCGTATCCCGCTCATTGTCCTCTCAGAACGAAGGAGGGGTTTTTTTTCTTCAAATCCTACCTGACTCTATCTTCTCTCTTATATCCTCCATAAAGCACTCGATTACGGTAAGATTGTGAATTGTTGCCAACCGATATGCAGTCAGTTCACGTGCTTTAAAAAGGTGACGCAAATAGGCTCGTGAATAATTTTGACAGGTATAACATTGGCAATCTTCATCAATAGGGTTAAGATCATATTTATATTCTGCATCATAAATATCAATTACTTCTTGCGCCGCTCTATAGAGTTTTCCCATACGAGCATGACGCGTCGGGATGACACAATCGAAAGTATCTATACCTTGCTTGACTGCATCAACGATATCATCAAGTTGACCAACTCCAAGTAGATGACATGGTCTTTTGTCATTATTTATAACATCCATTACCCATTTAACTTGATTTCTCATCTCTTCCTTGGACTCGCCGACAGCCACTCCGCCAATTGCTAAACCCCAAAAGGGTAGAGAAGATATATCTTCGGCTGATTTTTTACGGAGATCCTCATACATACCACCCTGGATGACCCCGTAAAGTCTCTGGATCGTGGGACGTGCTGAGACCATTTGCAGAGATCTCTGTGCCCAATCATAAGTCCTTTTTACAGATCTCTCTGTCTGCTTTCGCGTCACGTCAGACGGTAAACAGTCATCAAGCGCTACGATAAAATCAGCGCCAATCTTTTTTTGAGCCTCAATTGAGTATTCGGGGGTAAAATAAAATTCATTTCCATCAATATGTGATCGAAATTTGACACCGTCATCAGTAATTTTGACTAAATTAGGAAAGTCAATATTAGAAAAAGCAGATTCTGTCACTTCCTCCTCCCAGCCAGTGCTCTCGTTGTTGCACGCTGTCTGGGACTCCCTCCGGTCATGCCACCTGCTTTTTCTGGACAAGCTAAACACTTGAAATCCGCCGGAATCAGTGATAAGCGGCAAATTTAAATTGGCGAATTTGTGAATACCACCGGCTTTTTCAATAATATCAACGCCACAAGACACGACCAAGTGATACGTATTAACAAAAAGGATTTGTGTTTTAATTTTTTGAATATCTTCAATCACTAATGATTTTAATGATCCTTTTGTCGCACATGGAATAAACGCCGGCGTTTTAATCTCACCATGAGGCGTTTGTATGATCCCTAAACGAGCACGGGATTTTTGACTTTGTTTCAGTATTTTGAACTGAAAAATATTCATTTTAATAGATTTCTAATTACTATAAATACCTATTTAATACAATTCAACTCACAAAATTATGATAATTATATCAATTCAACCAACCTTCCAATCGTTTAATCGATTGGAATTATAAACCGTGGATTTTTTTACGTTCGGCCTCTAATTTTCGCTGCCAAGCGGCAGACCAGTTGACACCATATATACCGGGTGCAAACAATGTATTACAAATATCCATAAACATATCTTTGAGATTTTCTTTCAGGATAATTAACTGGAACGCTTTTTGGATACCTCGATCGGTATGGGTCTGTAAAATAAACGCAAATTTCGCAACTGTGGATGGAGATAATTTCAAAACATAACAAATCGTCCCATTTTCAATTCCTTTCATAAGCAAAAATGACAATGCGATCCGTTTAGCAATCATTATTTTCTCAGACTGAGATAATACATCATTCAAAATATCCAAAAACTCCGTTTTATTATTTCTTTTACCTACAATATTAAAAAATAAATCAAACAATTTTTCTAGCTTGTCCTCTGATAATTGATATTTTGATAATCTAACCATTTTAAATTCCTCAAATTTTATCAATAAAAACCATCATGATGAATTTATAATACAAGTAAGTTTGTACCTTTTTCAATCGATTATAATCATCAAAATCATCATCTTATTTCATTCCAATCGTTTAATCGATTGGAAGTATAACATCATTGCTTCAGAGATATAAATTAGTCATTGGTATCCAATCGTTTAATCGAATAAAAAATAAGTGCAAGAGAAGAAAAATATAAATTGTTTACTTTATTTATTTCTGATTTTGTGAATTGGATGGTAATGTATCCTTCCCTCAGCTATATATATTCCCACGATAACTAAAAGAGCTCCCAGAAAATAGAGCTTTGTCGGATATTCTCCAAGAAGAGGAATAGCGATCAAAACTGTTGCAACGGGATCAATATACATAAAAAGCCCTATTTCAGAAATGTGGATTTTTGAAATGCCGTAATAAAAAAAACAGTAGGCGATAATTGATGCTAATACAGCGCCATATAATATACCTATTATTCCAACCAAATTTAATTTATCAAAAGACCATCCCCTCAGTTCAAGAGCCATGAAAGGCAAAAAACTCCATGATGCAAAAAGAAAGGAAATTGCAGTAAACTGAATAAAATGAACTCGATCAAGTACTTTTTTAGCAATTAATGGATCTATGACCGCACCGACTGTTGCCAATACAAAAAAAAGATTGGCCACTGTTGCTGAATTCTTTGAAACTTGTGATCCATTCAGGTAAGGAGAAAATACCACGACCAAAACACCAAGAAGCGCTATCATCATTCCAAAAAAAACCTTTTTATGAAATTTTTCTCTGAAAAAAAAGATTGCAAAAATAAATATAAACACCGGACCGGCCGATGCAATCAACGTTGAGTTGATACTTACTCCATGCTGAAGTCCCAAAAAGAAAAAAGAGATGTTAATTGTGATCCCAAAGAGAGCTGATAGACAAATAAGCAAAATGTCCCTAAGTTTCATGGGTCTCCAGATTCTCAAACTTAACGGTAACAATATCAAAGCAGCAATGAAGAAACGCAAAAAAGCAAGTGTGAATGGGGGAATATTTTGCAGCGCCAGTTTATATATGGGTGGTGATGCCCCCCAGATAATATTAGTAATAATAATCGCTAAAACAGCAATGTTCATAAATATTATTATGGCGCTTTTTTAGACACTTGTCCAGATCAAGTAATGATTTTGATGGGGGGGGTTATGATGCAATTCTTTGCAGTGCGTTTTTTAGCAATCGATAAAAGGTTGAAACTGATTCAATTTCAACTCTCTCTTCAGTTGAATGTGCACCATCTATAGTCGGGCCTATTGAGACAGGCGTCATATGAGCAAATTCTGACTGTTTTAAGAATTCTCCAAGCTCTAAACCTGCATGAATAGGACCTATTTTTGGTTTTTTACCTGTTAGACGTTCATATTCTTCTGCCATCAATGCCACCAGTTGATTATTTGGATCCGGAAGCCAACCTGTATAACTAGGTAATTGCTCAACATTTGCGCCATATTTTTGACCAGCCGCTGCCACTCTAGCTCTTTGACTCTCTAACGTCTCAGCATAAGTACTCCTTGAGTTAACAACAAGCGATAATTTTCCCTCTTCTGTTTTGATAGTAGCTAAATTTGAAGAAGTTTCAACGAGATCAGGCACATTTTCAGTATAAGCCGCAACACCATGAGGTAACTCTTCAATTAAATCAACTACTCTTGATGTATCTTGTTGTGTCATTACACGGCAATTTTCAATTGGCTCTAAATCTGTTGGAGATATCTCAATGTCGTTGTCCATTGGCGCATGAAGTCTTGCAGCGCTCTGAAATCCAGACACGAATGCATACACTCTATCGACTTCACTTGGATCAACCGCTAAAACCATTCTACAATCTGAAGGTATAAGATTATGACGTTCACCACCTATAATTGATACCATATTAGCAGATACACCATAACTAGTTCTTAAATCTTTGAGTAACCGGCCTGCTTCTTTTATGGCATTTGCTCGCGGTTCATGGATCTTAAGACCCGAATGCCCACCGACCAAGCCAGAAATATCAATTTGTACTAATTTTCTGTCACCTAAGGCTTCGGTAGAAAACGAAGTTTCAACTCGACTATTCCCTCCACCAGCACACCCATTGAATATTTGATTTCCATCTTCACTATCGACATTGATAATATACTGAGGCTTTGAAAAGTCAACGCCTGGAATGTTAAATTGCTGAACACCTGAGAGACCAGATTCTTCATCTACAGTTGCGATAAAGTATAAATCACCATGTCTTACTGTTTTATCGGTCAATATAGACATTACAACTCCTAAACCCAAACGATTGTCCGCGCCAAGAGTAGTTCCATTAGCTTTAACCCACTTACCATCTTCAGACACAACTACATCAAGACCATTTGCCTCATCTATATCGCCCTTAAAAATCATGTCTTGGTGACCCTGTAAGATAACAGCGGGTGAGCTTTCACAACCGGCTGTTGCAGACGCATGAATGACTACATTGCCAACACCACCATCGCCATCATCATAATAGTCAAAGTCAAACTCTTTAGCATAATCTCTTAATCTTGTGCGTATTGGGCCTTCTTGACCAGATTGGCAGGGGAATTTGCACAGATCTAGAAAGTACTTCCAGGTTTGGTTAACGCCTGGTTCGACTTCGCGCTCGACTAAACTATCTAGTTCTGCAGAAGTTGGAGGTGGCATAAATTTAGCCTATTTTAACATGCTAATTTAACGTATGCAAATTTTGAAACTTTAATCACGGAAGTGATTCTTATTTTCGTTTATTGTGCAAGTAGACAACAAGTTCAGCGACTATACCAGTCATAATGATTTGAAGTCCAACGATGATTAGGAGAATGGCAAAAAGAAGTGCCGGACGCCGATACAAAAGGACTCCATAAAAGATCCGCTGAAATGATAAATAACCAGCCGTGATAAACCCGACAGTAAAAAATAATCCACCAATAATTGAGAAAAAATGAAGGGGCCTCTCTGAAAAACGATAGATAAAGTATGTATTTAAGGCATCGATAAATCCGAAAAATATTCGAACAATATTATATTTTGATTCACCATGAATTCTTGACCGATGATCTACTTCAATTTCACCTACTCTAAATCCTTTTTTTTCTGCAAGTATCGGGATAAAACGATAATTGTCTCCATAAAGAGGAATTTCCTCCAAAACCTGCCGTCGCATCATCTTAAATCCACAGTTAATATCATGTAATTCTGTCGAGAATAAAAATTTAGTTAGAAATTTATTTAAAATTTTTGAAGGTAAAGTTTTGTCAATTTTATCTTTCCTTTTTTTTCTCCAACCATTTATTAAATCATAACCTTGATTCATTTTTTTAATAAAGTTATTTAAGTCCTCAGGATTGTCCTGCAGATCCGCATCCATAAAAGCGATAATATCTCCTTTAGTTTCTTTAAAACCAGCTGCAAGGGCCTGTCCCTTACCAAGCCGTTTAGGGTAAGATATAAGTTTACTGTTTGTGTCTTTTGACGTGATACGTGTCACGTGGAACGGAGAACGATCAGTCGATCCGTCATCAACGAATATTATTTCAAATTGTTCTGATTCCAGAACTTTCAATAATTCTTTATAAAGAATCGGTAAATTTTTTTCTTCGTTGTGAAAAGGTATTATTATTGAAATCATATTTTCTTATATATTTCTAAATTCAGTCTACCGTAGACTAGTTTAAAATTTGGATCCTTTTTTAGTAAATTGTATGCATCGATTGAACCTTTTTTATCGTACCAATCATCTAAAACCTTATTCCTCAATAATACCACATAATCGCCTTTTATGTAATTTGATGAAAATCGTATTAATGTTTTTCTTCTGGAAAAATGGGGAGCTAAGCTACCTGATGCTGCAACAGAAATATTTTCATCCGATAAGATTCTAGTCCACAGCTCTATATCATTAGTTTCTGCTAATCGATTCTGAAAAGGCCGCATATCTGCCCATTTTGAATAGGGGAGAGGACTATATTTCCAACTAGTAAAAAAAGTCGCCATTAGTAAAATAATTAATAAATATTTAATCGCCATCTTCTTCTTCTCTTGAATAAATTGCAAACTATATATTAATGATAAAAAAAGAATCGGGGTGATCACCGCGGTGTAATGATAAATTACACTTTGCATGTTGGTGTTACTGCTTAGTAAGTTTATAACTAAGTCTGGCAGTGCTAGAAGAATAACCGGTGAAAAAATTGGTAACAATGATAATGGTGAAAGTATTAACCAAAAATAATCCAAACTATTTGTACTAAATAATTTTTGAATAATAATCATAATAGAACTTAAAGAAGCTCCTATGTATTTATAGCGAACTAGAGCAAAATGTTGTCCTTGACGAAAATATGGAATCAACCAAAAGAAGACCGCAAGTAACCAGAAAATGCTTAATCCAAAAACAGCAAAATTAAATCGTCGATCGCCTCTTTTTGACAAAATAAAATAAATTGCCATTAATGTTATTGTGACCGCAACTTGCTCTTTGGAAAAAATAGTGAGTAGAAAGAAAATCGCTGAAAATAAGTATTTTTCCTTCTTCCAAAAGTAAAATAGTGCCAATAAAAACGTTGTCGACAAAGTTACGGCATGAAAATCAAAAATCACTGACCACTGTAGTGGAGGATACATCAAATATAAAAACGCCAAAAGCAGTCCTATTTTATTTGATCCAAGAATTTCTTTTGTCAATAAATAAACAAAGATACTACCCAAAGCAACAATTAAAACCTGCAAGATTATAAGCGTCTCAGGTCCTGAATAAATCCAATACAAAGGTGCTAATAAAGCTAAAATTACATCACCATGAATCACCAATCGATTAATCGATTGGAATCCTGCCGGATCGGTCATTTGTAAAATCCGACCCTTGCTTGTATTATAAACTGTTTGATCCATTATCCCCATGTCATAATATTCTGAAAGAAAAGCTTGGTGACGTGATATTCCATAGAAAGAAAAATAAAGAATAAAAACCAAAACCATTAACGATAAAATAATAATTTCCTTTTTATTTATTATTTTTTTTATCATTATTTCTTGGGTTTTTTTACCTTACCAAATCACATTTTATACCTTATTCCCAGAATGATACTTTTTGTGTGTTTCTCTTAATCTTAAATTGGTAACATGAGTATATATTTGCGTGGTAGAAATATTTTTGTGGCCTAACATTTCCTGAACCGACCTCAAATCCGCCCCATGATTTAATAAATCGGTGGCAAATGAATGTCTAAGCACGTGTGGAGTCAAATGATTTAGAATACCGGCTTTTTTTTTGTATTTGTCGACCATACGCTCTATTGACCGTGTTGTTAACCGCAGGCTTTGATCAGTTAATTCTCCTTTGATTTTCGGACCGCTGTAACGAATAAAAAGAGCTTGATATGGATCCTTGCGTGCGTGCAAATATTCATTTAACCATTTCTTCGCTGAAGTCGTCAAAAAAACAAGTCTGAGTTTGCGCCCTTTGCCCATGACCGCAAATTCACCTTCATTAATATTGACTTTATCTCTATTAAGACTTACAAGTTCAGATACTCGAAGGCCAGTTGAAAAAAGAACTTCTAAAATTGCCTTATCACGAAGTCCTCGGATTTTTTTTGTATCCGGTGCTTGAAGTAATTTAGTTAACATATTTTCTTCCAAAAATTTTACTTCCCGATCACCCAGTTTTCCAAGTTCAATTATCTCGGGAGAAATCACGGACAATTTTTTCTTTATTAAATACCTAAAAAATGAACGAAGTGCGACTAAAAAATAATTCTGTGTCTGTTTTTTTAACTCACCTTTATATTGATTAAAATAATCTCTCGATAAATAGAGACGAAATCTTCGGATCTGCTCTTCATCAACATTTTCTACCTTGAAGTCTGTCCCTTTTTTTTCCTCTTTTTCAATCCATTTCTGAAAAAAAGTTAAATAATAGTCATACATTCGGATCGTATTCTGGGATAAATTCCTATCAAGATCACAATATTCCAAAAAACGTAAAATAGCTTCGTGCAGATTCATAACTTAATTGTAACAAAAAACCCAGCCCAGCCGCTCGCGAGCAGCTGGGCTGGGTAATTTTAGTAATTAAATATTTACTTTTTTAGCTGACTAGTTCCTACAACAATAATTAGAATTATTAATATTTTGACAAGATCCCTCACATACTTGCGCACAACTGGAATTTGGATCACAACTGCAGCTTTCCGTACAACTAGCCGGAATGCTTTGTTCTAAAACAGGACATTTCATATAGTCATTACACAGTTGTTTTGCGTATTGCGTCCACAATGATCGCGGTTTACAAGATGTTGATTCACCCAGTGTATATTTTTTAAGAATTGATTGACCGTCTGAACAGTAAAAATTCACATGTCGATATCTCTGGGTATCCAAGCATGTCTTATCATTACTGTTGCATTTTGTCGGACCGCCACAAAGATCGCTGACGGAAACACCTTTTTCAGCGACTAATCCGCAAACAGATGGTATTTTTTCTGCTCGCATTTGAACGGCGGTAATCGCTGGTTCTATTACAACTATTGGTGATATTGCTGGAAACAACCTCTGCGTTATGAGAATATCACGTCCTATGGGCGTAGTCTTATCAAAACAAGGATATTGTTTTTGGCACCAATCATCAGCTGATTTCTTAAATCCTGCCCAAGGCATACATGATCCATCAGATTTTAGAGGAACATTGATCACCTCGACTTTGCCTACTTCATATTTTTTGTTATAACAGAGGAATTCATAACTAGTATAGCATTGTGAACCGATTGATTTGACCAACCGATAAGTACCGTCAATTAATCCTACTTTACAGGTCGTATCAGGGATTGGTTTGGCTACTTCCTCTTGTTTTTTGCCACCTATTGATTCCCAATTAGTACAACAAGCGTACCATGGACTTTCTTTCGCAGACAATTTGCCCATAAACCATTCCTGCGACTGACAAACACTTGTCCCCGACTGCAGTGATTGTGGAGTAAAATAGGCTGTAGCTTGTGTTTTACCACTTCTTGTAGGACAAGTAGCATTATATAACCTTATCCCGCGGCCTTCACCAAAGTGGCAACTGTTTACTCCGGACATAGATACCCGGCAGGTACCAGGATCAGCAGCAGAGGAAAAGAAAGTCAACGCTTGATCGGTATTCTTGGTCATCACGACCACCGCTAATGTCAAAACTACTAATAAACCAACAACAGCAAAAATTGCTAATTTTGCCCGATGTTGCCTGCGAAAAAGTTTGTCAATTTGATGTTCCATATATTTTGTAATTAATAACTATTATTGACGACACAATATGAATTAACACACTGATAGGCAGTTGGACAAGGCCAGAAACCACAGCTAATTGAACTCGAACCGCCAGTCGTTCCATAACCACTTGATCCAGATCCGCCGGGACAACAATACCATCGACCTGAATGCTTTGCACAACTTTTTCCTGATTCACATTCAACCGTTAGACAATTTGATGCCTCCCCAGCGCGACAAGGACAATAGCTATTTCTCTCTGTTGTACAACCCGTAGGAATACCAGGTTGTGAGGAGGTTGGAGTAGGATTTTGGTAATCAGGAATTACACAACAATATTTCTGTGTTCCTCCTCGCTCAGAATCAAGACGACAAATCTGTTGGGCAGGTGTCTGACCATCAGGACCTTGACGATATGTATTACAAGTTGTACTACTAGTACATCTGATATCAGTACATAAAGAATCTTTTTGACAAGTACTACATGCCTCATTGGTTTCACAACCTATTCTTCTACAAACATTGGCATAAAGAATTGGATAAGACGATCCTCGATAATAACATCGATATCCAGTTAAACAATCTGAATCAACAGAGCACGTTTCATTACAGCTTCTTTTAATCGTGGTTGGAGGTGGAGTTGTACAAGTACTACATGCCTCATTGGTTTCACAACCTATTCTTCTACAAACATTGGCATAAAGAATTGGATAAGACGATCCTCGATAATAACATCGATATCCAGTTAAACAATCTGAATCAACAGAGCACGTTTCATTACAGCTTCTTTTAATCGTGGTTGGAGATGGTACTAAAGGCCAGTTTGTAATTTGCCTTTCCCCCTGACCGCTACCTCTCTGACCACAGCATTGATTATTAGCCAATAATATTAACTCATCTTGAGAAAGACAAATTTCGCTAGTAACAGTCTCTGATTTAATAGAGCTTCCTTTCTTACATTTATATGACAAGGCATTAGCTTTTGGCCTGCGACATGTGCCTTTCGTAAACTGATTAACTGTATATTGTATTTTGCATGAAACAGTTGGGGGAGGATTTCCAGTGGGTGAAGAATTGGTTGGTCTGGGTTGTCCCGGTGGTTGATTTCCAATTAAATCATCCCAATTGTTACAACAATTTTTCCAATTACTTCGCTCATCCCTGAGTTTCTTTACAAACTCACTCTTTGATTGGCAAACCGAAGATCCGGGAGCTAAATCTCTTGGGAGAAAATATAATGATGGAGGATTTCCCCTATAATTACATCCTATGCCGGAGGAAGACATATTATATATACGAAATCCCCGTCCTTCACCAAACATACAACTATTGACTCCGGATAGAGATCCACGACATGTACCTTGTACTTCCGCCGATGCAAACATATTCCTTAACTGATCACTATTTGCAGCTAAATTTACGACCAAAATGCTGACGAAGAGAGCAAAAACACCAACACTAAGCAATGCTAACTGAGTACGTTTATGATACCGAAATAATTTTTGAATTTTTAAATCCATATACTGCTAAAAAACTTATATATATTCAGTGTTACAAATTGCTGGACTGTTTGTCAAGAGGCAATCAACCGTTCTGGAATTTAATTCAATCCCGGGATTGCATCAAGGCTCATTCAATCCCGGGATTGAATTAAGTAATAATTTTTGATTTGATTAATTGTAATTTTTTTTGATAATCAGCCTGATCGTATATAAATTTATGATATGCATCGGGTGATTTAAAATACGCCAATATTTCTCTTTTAGAGATGACATTGTCATCTTGCGTTGTCCGAGAAAGAAAATATGGTAACGACGTGTAAGGATATCCAACAAGGTCTTCAATTTTTATTATCCCTGAACTAACAGGATTTAAATGGATGTATCGTGAAGTATGAATCAATTGTTCTTCACTTGTAATCAATACTGCTTGATAGCGCGTCATAAATACAGGTCCCTTTTTTGAATATTTTTTATTGAGGTACTTCGCATATCCTAATTGTATATTTGAAACAGCTGACCTAATACCATCGGTAATGTTTTGCTTCAATAGTAAGTGAAAATGATTTGGCATTAAACAATAAGCAATAATTGTTACGATTCTATCCTTTGTTTTACTTAAATAATTTTTTTGAGCATCTTTATTAAGATTTATAAACTTTGAAAAGCTCATAATTTGCTGAAAGCGATAATATTTGAATAGAGAACAAAACCTATTAAGGTCGTCAATATTAAAATATAACCGTTTTGATTCCTCACATCTGTTATAAATATGATAAAAATAGTTATTTACAAAAAATTGTTTCCGATAGGGCATATTAATATTTTTATCAAATCAATCCCGGGATTGCAACATGGCTAATTCAATCCCGGGATTGATGAGATGTTATAATTTATAATCAGGAAGGGTCGCATAGCGGCCGAGTGCGCACGCTTGGAAAGCGTGTAAGGGTAAAACCTTCGCGGGTTCGAATCCCGCCCCTTCCGCATTGACATTTCTTAGCGAACCTGAGATTATCGAAAGAGAGTTTAGAAATGACAAGGCCCGCCAAATTAACGCCCCTTGAGTCGCAGTAGAAATCTACTAAGACGAAAGGTAAGTAATGGCGGGCTATATATATACATGGATAAAATTACCAACAGTAAGACGGTAGCTGCTGCCTTAGATTGGGGAGAAGTGATCCTTGCTCTAGTCAGAAATCATCCTGTCATTGCGCCACTTATCCTTATCGCTATTGAAGAATTTGCCATTCCTCTTCCACTTCCAGGCGAAGTCTTGATCGTTTATACCGGCTATCAAGCTTCACGAGGTATCTCCAATTATACCTTTGCGTTTATATCGTTCTTTTTTGCTGTTTTAATTGGTGCGTCAATATTATATTGTCTATCGGTAAAATGGGGTAATTTTCTGGTCCTTCGGCTTGGCAAATTATTTCATTTAGATCAAAAAAAATTACATCTTATCGAAGAGAGATTTCGACGTCATGGAATGTTATTTATCATACTAGGTCGTATGATTCCGGGATTTCGAATCCCTATAACCATATTTGCCGGTATGTCAAAAGTCCCATACAAGACTTTTATCTACGCGATATCATTATCAAATATTATTTGGATTCCATTATATCTTTATATAGGAAAAGTCTTTGGCCCGCAGAGTCATAGAATTCTTCAATCCCGCTACTCAATTTTGTTTATTATTTCAATACCGGTTTTAGTCGCAATCATCTATTATTTCTTTTATAAATCCATTGACACCAAAAATTAAGGCCTATATTGTTACACCTCTTGACAAAGACTGATATGCTTCTTTATTCTTTAATCTAGTTAATATTTTTTATAAATTGAAATCTTCTTATGGCTAAAGGTAAAAATAACGGATTTGAATTAAGTCCTGTAATGCAGCTTGGTGTCATTATGATTGTCTTAGCTGCTATCGCACTGGTTGCCATCGCTTACAAAGCTTGGTAAGTTAAGTAACTAAGTAGAAAACACGATACTTAATTTATTGTGGAATATGTATTAATTGTCGAGAAGCTTTCTAAATTATTCAATGGTTTTAAGGCTGTTGATAATATTTCTTTTTCGATAAAGCAAGGAGAAGTTGTCGGGCTACTTGGTCCAAATGGAGCAGGAAAAACCACGACAATTAATATACTAACCGGTGTAACGCTTCCTAACTCCGGACAAATTGAATATTTTGGGGTTGATTTTTTTAAAAATCGCTCCGACTGTTTAGCAAAAATAAATTATTCTTCCTCTTATAGTAAACTTCTGCATCGTGTCTCTGTTTGGGAAAATTTAGAGGTTTTTGCTCATCTTTATGGTGTTTCCGATTATAAAAATAAAATATTCTCCTTGGCAAAATATTTTGACATTGTGACGCTTTTACCAAAAAGATTTCTGAGTTTATCTTCGGGTCAAAAGACACGAGTTAATCTAGTCAAAGCACTTATCAATGAACCACAAGTTTTGCTGCTTGATGAACCCACTGCCAGTCTTGACCCTGACATGGCAGATAAGACACTGACTTTAATTGAAAATATTAAGAAAACCAGAAATATCTCTATTCTTTATACATCACATGATATGCGGGAAGTTTCTCGTATCTGTGACCGTGTGATTTTTATGGACAGGGGCAAAATTGTCGCCGATGATACGCCTTTAGGGTTGACTAAAAAAATCAAATCCGCCATTTTGAGATTGACCTATGATGGCGATGAAGAAAAATTGAAAAAATTAATAAATGAAAGAGGGTGGAGGAGTACATTTCCAAAAACTAACGTTGTTGAAATCACTTCAGAGGAAAAAGATTTGCCTTCGATGATATTTAAAATCAGTAATCTCGGAATTTGGATCACCGACATTGAAGTAATTAAACCAACATTAGACGACGTCTTTTTACAAATTGTCCGTGAGGGAGACATCTAAAATGATCCGTCGAATTTACGGTCTGATACTACAAGAAATTTACATCACCAAGCGTTCGCTTGAAGTAATAATAGATACAATATGGTTTTCGGTACTTGGCGTCATTGCTTTTGGATACGTTGCAAAATTTGTAAGCAAAGGACAATCAGATATTGTGGGGAATACAATATTAGCCGGAATGATTTTTTGGGAGGTGATCCGAATCAACCAATATTCTCTTTCATTGAACCCTTTGTGGAATATTTGGTCAGGAAATTTCTGCAATATGTTTATTACGCCTATATCAAAAACTGAATATCTCATATCGCAATTTATATCTGCATTTGTTAAGTCTTTATTAATATTGTTTATTAACGCTATCGTAGCTTTTTATTTTTTTGGGTTCAATGTATTTACAATCAAATTAGCATTATTACTGTATATCGTCGTTAATTTAGCTTTATTTGCCTGGAGTGTTGGACTAATTTTTATAGGCATTGTATTTGTCGTTGGGACAAGGATCCAGGCGATTGCATGGGGAGCGCTATTTCTACTACAACCATTAATGGCAGTCTTCTATCCAGTGTCTGTTTTACCAAAAAAATTGCAAATCATTGCTTATATGCTACCACCGACTCATATTTTTGAAATAATTAGAAATCAATTAACGACAAATCAGAATTTATCACAACTATTGTTATTTCAAGTTTTTTTTCAAAATTTGATTATTTTTATCGCGGCGCTTTTTATCTATCGATTTTTATTTAGATATTCACAGCAAAAAGGTCAGTTTGCCAAAAATGATGAGGGATAAGTCTCGACTTAAATGCAGGTGGCACGAAACGGGGAGCCCCATCCAAGCGCGCAGTAAATCCAAGCTTGATGCCACATTTTCTTAGCGACAGAAGGAGCCCTCTCTCGTACGGCCTAGTCTCCACCTTCGGTGAAGCCTGGCCGATACGGAGAATCCCAAGTCGCTAAAAAACGGGCACCTGCGCTTGAGACTGATATACGAGCACTTGATGGGGAGGACAGAGTGACAGAATCTGCTAAAATTGTTATTTTGAAATTAATAGATCTCAAATTTCTCGAGCAGCTTTTTGTTACCCTCCATCTGAAACTGCAGTAGGCTAGAGTAGAGGCCTGTTTTCTTTGACAATCCTTGTGGAGTGCCGACGTCGACGATCCGACCGTCCTCGATAACAATAATTTTGTCAACATTTTGTATCGTAGAAAATCGATGCGCAACGATAATTACCAATTTATTTTCCATTAGTTTTTCCAAGGCATCTTGGACTTCTTTTTCAGATTTAGCATCAAGACTCGAGGTAGCTTCATCAAGAATCAAAATAGGGGAGTTTTTCAGTATTGCTCTGGCAATTTGAATTCGCTGTTTTTGTCCACCGGACAATCTAATGCCCCGTTCTCCCACTTCTGAATGAATACCTTGTGGTAACTTCTTGACAAATTCATAGGCATTTGCCAATTTTAAGGCTTTGATTACTTCCGTTTCATTTGCTGTTGTTCCGTAGCAGACATTTTCCAGCACGGTCGAAGAAAATAATTCACTATCTTGAAAAACCAATGAGATCAGCTGTCTAACGTCTATGTGATTCAATCTTTGGTAGTCTTTATCCCCAATCAATATTTGACCAGATGAAGGTTTATAAAATTTCAAAATCAGGTTAACAATTGTGGTTTTACCAGCACCACTTTCTCCAACCAATGCAACTTTCTCTTTAGTTTTCATTACAAATGATGCTTGATTTAAGACTAATTGCGATTTTTCGTATTGAAATGATACCTGATTGAAAACAACGGAAGGATATTTGATGATATCTATTGACCTCTTGGTCTTAAATATTTCTTTTGACGGCAATTGCAAGATTTCAAAGAACTCTTTGGATCCCGACTCAGCCGCCTGCACCTGGGTCAAAATAAAAGACATTCCAAATAAAGGCCGCCTTGCTTGATTGACTAATTGAAGAATCAAAACCATTTCACCAATTGTCAGAGCGCCTTTGAATGTATTATAAAAAACTATCAAATTTATCCCAAATAGAATCAAATGTAAACTCGTGTTTCTGGCAAAATCAAAAAGGTGAAAAGTGTTACTTTGCTTGGCATAAATGCGATTTATTTTAGTTAAAAGACCTGAAATTAATTCGTATTCCTTGGATTCCATAAGAAAGCTTTTTACCAATTTGATATTAGAAATCACTTCCTGGATACGACCACGAGAGATGTCCTCAAGTTTGTTTTTTTTGACTTCCTCGCGCCCCCATTTGACAGTAGAATAAAAACTTAAACCCATAAATATCGGAAATAAAATCAGCGTCAAAAAAGCTATTGGCAGATTATAATATGCTAAAACTAAGATAGTGAAGAAACTTTGAATTAACATCGGCAAAATAAAATTAGTAGCCGTATTCATAAATCCATATATCGACATAATGCCTCGATTCAATTGATTGACAATTTTTCCTGAAATCTCTGAGTCAAAATATGATTGAGGCAGTGTCAAAACTTTGGTATAAAACTTTTCTGTCAGAAATTTTCTTAAAAGCCCGGAAAAATGATCACCTATGCGATTAGACACTGACATCAGTACTGTGTTTAAGAGCGAGACTATAAATGCGATAACTATCAACGTCATCAGCCAACTTACATCGCCGGTATTTTTCTGCACTTTTAAAACAATTTCATCAACAACCAATTTTGATAAAATTGGCGACACTAACTCCAAAGACGACGTTATGAGAACTAAAACAGACAATATAAATATCAGTCGATGTAGAGGTTTGGAGATCTTGATTATTTTAGTAATATTTTTCATTGTCGCTCAATATGTTTTGTGAAGAAAATTAGAATGCTCAAATAAAGAAGTATTAAAAAAATAATTGATAAAATAAAATTTTGCACTCCTACGGCAATTGTTGGAAAAAATAAATCAAGATCATAGATATTGAAAACGTTTAAGATAGAGACATCTCGCTTTGATAAAAAATGCAACAATAAGATGACGATATGAATTGAGGCTGATATAATCATCGTTTTAAAAACGGCATCAATCATGCGCTTTTGTAACATAAATTGATATATTGTAACACGTTTCACGTAGCACGTTACACGTGTTATAATATTTTATGCTTGATATTATAGAAACCGCAGCAAAATCCGGCGGTAAGGTCTTAACTCATTATTTTCGAAAGATTTATCAAACATCGCATAAAGGTAACTTTAGAAATATAGTCACCACTGCAGATTTAGAAAGTCAAAAAATCATTCAACAAACAATTCAAAGAATGATGCAAAAAAAAGCTCACAAAGCCTCAGATATAGGTTTTATAGGTGAAGAGAATCTTCATATCAGCGGAGATTATCAATTCATCATTGATCCATTAGATGGCACTACAAATTTTGCATCTGGACTTGATCTCTTTACGGTCTCTATTGCAGCATACACACAGGGTAAACCAATTTGTGGAGTTGTATATCAGCCTTTACACGATATTCTCTACTTTGCAGAAAAAGATAAAGGCGCTTTTAAAAAAATCAACAATCGAGATACCAAGCTTGTCGTAAATCATCAATCTCTTAACCAAATGGTAATTACGGCTCATCTAACATCTAATCCACTCCTTCGTCAGCAGATGTCAAGCGTAGTTACAAAACTTGCTAGTAAGACTTTAGGAATCAGACATCTTGGCGTCATCACCCTTGAACAGTGTTATTTTACCGAAAACATTTTTGGGGTAGTTATCAATGCCAACCACTATATATGGGACACTGCCGCGACACAGCTTATCGTTGAAGAAGCCGGTGGAATTTTAAGCGACTGGAAAGGCAATAGACTAACCTATGATTTCAATAACCCAACACTTTCCTATAATTCAATGAGTTGCCATCCGGATAACCTAAAGTCACTATTACCATATTTGAAATGACTGTTTTTATTCCCAACACGAGTTTCACGTTAAGTCTTTGTCATTCCGGACTAGCCATATCCTACAAAGCCGTATGGCGACGTAGGGATCCGGGGAATCTCCGCTCGCAAAGCTCGCTTCGAGATGCTGAATCAAGTTCAGCATGACAGGATAGACATTGATTAATAACGTGAAACTCGTATAAAAGTCAAACCCATGCACTTGTCATAAATGAGATTATTTGATAAGATATAGATTGCTATATCAATCTATATGTCTAGACTATTAGATAAAAGTATCGAATTCAGATTTGGCGTGGATAACCTAAATCCTCATCAAAGACCTTCTCCGCCGCATTTGCGGCTTCTTGTAGATCATGGTGATAAACAAATTGATGATCTAACGCTAAAAGATGTCCGTGAACTTCATCTTATTTGGGGATCACAAGATGAATTGGCTAGACACCTTAAAGCATATAATCAATGGTGGAATGAGCCTACTCAGCGATTATTAAATGATGGTCAAAGGCATCTGGTTATTTTTAACTATGGAACTTTTCATCCACTTGAAGATTCAGACCGAGATTTAATATCGGCGACTCTCAGAGAGATTAGCCATGATCTCACAAATGATTCAAATATAGAAAGGCTTCCCTATCTCAATAGACCAGGTTGTAGTGCCTTTAGACGATGGATGACTAGCGATACGAATGGATATCAGGAATGTATGTCTATGCTAATGACTGAAGGAGCTTCAATAGAAACTACAACCGGATCGCCTGAAACTCTGGACCAGAGACCCTCAACTCATCCCGAAGCAAGATAGATACAGGAAAATATTTGACTCCAGAGCCTTAAAGGATTATACTGACCTCATTAAAATTTGATTTTATTCATGTCGACTCGAGAATCACTTCAACAAATTCAAGCCTTAATAGGTCGTCGTCCAACGAGAACGGATCATAATCATATTAAAGAATTGTTGTGTGATGATTATGCAATTGCAGGACTTGACGATGCTCAAATGATTATGCAGCTCTTGGAAATACTATTTTTAAATCATCATAGAAGCCCTGATCTCGCTGAAGCCGGTTATACACAAAACCAGAATTCTCAGCTGAGTCAAGCATGGATAAGACTTATCAGCGCTTTGATGAATGAACAACCTGTTCACGGATTGGCCACGCTTCAAGTCCAATATGATCAAGAAGATCAACGACTGCGAACCGTATCATTCGAATTATTAGCTGAAGATGTTGATGTACCAACCCCAGTTATGGCAGTATCAGCTGTTTTAGTCTATCAGGATGATAATGCTGATCGCGTTATTGGTCTTTATGATGAATCTGTTCCATTCAGATCAACAAGTATTGCAACTTATGATCGAAGCGGTAATATAGAGTTGGAACTTGTTTTTGGAAAAACAAGATATAGTCGAGTTGATTTACCTGGTGCATCTGCCTGGATTCGCTGCTTACCAGAAGTAACAGATCTCACAAGAGATCCCGAAACCCATTCGACAAGCTCAGGGTCCTAAGTTCATCGAAGGCAAATTCACGACGAGCAAAATTCCTGTGCAATTAAATTTAACACCTCACTGCTCACCTGCCTTAACACACATCAAAGTAGAGTAGAGGATAGAGCATTATAACTGTCTAAATATCAATACCCTATTATCCTATAATATTATTAATGGACCCAAAAATACCACCTTTCCAGTCAGGGAATAATAGGGATACTGCAAAAAAAGAAATTGAAAAAAATAAAAAAAACTAATGATTAATAATTAATGATTTTTAACCACTTCTCCCGGAGTAGCCTCGGCCAACGTCGTAAAAGATACAATTTACGACGTTATGTATATATCATTCCCCTCATTGGTATATACCCATTAATACAAAGACCCGGTTTATCATATACCAATAATCTATTTCGAGAAGAGAACCGCTCTCTTTTATGAAGTCTCTCATCGCTTGATACTAGTTAAACGGTCATTATCAAGTTGTTTACATATCCTAAGAAATACACAAGGGTCGACATGGCAAAATCTTCACCAATTTATCTATTCATATTTAGAGCGTATATTAACTCTAAATCATCACTTTCAAGGCTAATCCTATTGCTTATTGAGGATTAAATAATGCTTTAATTTAGCTTATTCTAATAGTCTAAATTGTTATTTTCAAAGCTATTTTTGTTTAATATCAAAATTATATATTGACTTATTTAGAGTGTAGTATCAACCCGACTTCTCACTTCTAAGGCTGTAGGCGGTATGATTCAGGAATGAAGTATTAAAACTATGACAATGCATACTCCTCAAGTAGAAAAACAGTACTTACAGGGATAGTCGATTTAGCGCATTATGACAAACAAAATAATTAATTTCGAGGCTATTATTTAATAAAATCTTATCTTAAATTAATTTATATTTAGCGTGTTATGACGCTCTAAAATTCTGTAAGGAGGCTATTATCGAGTTATCCACAATCCTGAAAGAAGTAAGCAGCATTACGATTGTTCAATTGCTAATCCAAATTGATCTTATATGTGGTCGTAAATACATTGTCTATGAATATAATATAGATACTATAGGATAGTATAGATACTATAGGATATAAAGTTCACGTCTGTTCGTTTTCCTTTCTCCCCTCTCCTCTCTTATATAATAACCATGTCCAAAAATATTAACCGTCCTTATGACCAACGAATTGAAAGTAAAGTTATGATCGATACAAATATTATTACCATTAAATATTCACGAATCCGATTACGAAATAACCTCTCTTCTATATGAGCATGAAAGAGACCCAGTAGGCTGTATAAGCCAGCCGCCAGAAAAAGAGCATAAATTGTCGGCGTTAAGGGCATAAATGATAATATATAGCCAAATTCAGCCACGATTAAAGTCACAACCAATGCATACTTGAGAACCTCACGTCTTATATAAGTTTTTGGATTTATTGACCAGAAAAAGTGTAAAGCGAGAGGATAAGTTGCCAAAAAAAAGGCAATAAGATTGAAAATTGGATACAACTTAAAAGATAAAATTAAGCTATAACTCAAATAAGCGCTTATGGCAAGATACAAAAAGCCAACTGAAAATGCAGCACGATATAACTGCAAGTTTTTGGCAACACCAACATTCAAGATGTTTGAAGAAAGCAACAGTGCGTAGATAGAAATCGCATAAATGCTGACATATGGCAATCTAGTGAGCCATCGTCCGGGTAAAATAAAATAAAAAAAGTAATACACAATTGTGAAATAGATAGGCATTAAAAAAAGCATTAACCATTCAGCGCCATTTATACCTTCTAAAATAGAAAAAAAGGTCGAAAAATAAACGAAGATAATAAGCAAGGGCAAAAGAAGATATACCTTTTGGCTATCGAGAAACGAAGAGACTAAAATAAAAAATGTCATGACTAAAGTAGCGTAGATAAATCTTCTCCTCTTCCCTATTTGACTAAAATAGTCAATAAAGAGCGTTGAGATTTTTTTAATACGAAATAATTTAAATAGACGTGAAGTTGGCATAAACTTTGTCGACATCTTCCAGGTCATCTAAACATTCAATCAGATGTTCAATTGTTGCAATATCATTTTGTTCAAGTGATACGGTTATCTCTGGCCGATAAAAAATCTCAATATTTGAGGCTTCAAGACCTGATAAATTTTCATGAACTTGGCCAATTTGTTCAAAAGGAATATAGACGATATATGAGGTGTCATTTTCTTCAATATCAAACGAACCTGCTTTTTCTGCGAAGGAAAACACAGCCGTCTCATCTGCTTTGTTTTTGTTGAAGACAACCACACCGCATTTCTTGAATTGATATGCAACTGAATTAGGCGTACCCATTTTACCACCTAATCGTTCGATAAGATTCTTAACTTCACTATGAGTGCGATTGGGATTATCACTTAATACCTTAATAAGTAAATGTACTCCTTTTGGAGCGAAAGCTTCATATATTATCTCTTTTAAACCTGCGCCTCCCTCTCCTTTAGCTTTTTCTATCGCTCGCATCACATTTTCCCTAGGCATATTCTCTACTTTAGCTCGCTCCACTGCTAATCTTAACCTTAGGTTATTACTCGGATCGGTTATTCCCCCACCCTCTTTAACAGCTAACGTAATTAATCGAGATAATTTAGAAAATATCTGACCGCGTTTTTGATCGTTTATTCCCTTCTGTCTTTTTATCTGTGACCATTTTGAATGACCCGACATATATCATTTCTCATGAAACTTGAAGCTTGAAACATTTAATTATAACATTATCTATTCGGTAATACATGAATCGTGAAATGATAACCAAAAATCAAACTATGTTTCATGTTTTATGCTTCATGCTTTATAATTATTTTCCCTCATTGACAAATGCTTTTTTTAAATTATACTTTCATTCCATAAAATAAGAAATCTATGAATACCTTTAAAATAACCACATCGCTACATGATCAAGCTGCTTCTCTCGCCTTAAAGGGTGATTGGAAAGCAGCGATTGCCGTCAATGAACAAATTCTTGCACTTAACAACAAAAGCACCGAGTCGTTGTTACGGCTTGGATTTGCCTATTTACAGTTAAATCAGATCATAAAATCAAAAAAAGCTTATCTTAAAGCCTTAAAAATTCAACCTGCAAATCAAATCGCGAAAAACAATTTACAAAAAATAGCAATCTTGGAAAAAAAGAAAATAGATTTTTCACCTGTGAACAAAATGAGCAATCAGTTAAACCCAAATTTATTTTTACACGTCGCTGGAAAAACCAGAGTTGTTCCTTTAATTAATATTGGTCAAGCTGATATATTAGCCAAATTAAAAATCGGTCAAAAAGTCACTTTTAAAATCAAAAAAAGACGTGTAGAAGTTCGCACCGATGAAAATGAATACGTCGGGGCTCTACCAGATGACATTTCTAAAAGATTAGCTTATTTTTTAGAAGCAGGTAGTCAATATTCAACTTTTATTAAAGAGGCATCTAAAAACACGGTTGACGTATTTGTTAGAGAAGAAAAAAAAGGCAGGAGTGTGGCTAAATATCTTTCTTTCCCTAAGAATATTCAAGATTCATTGAAAAACATGATTGATGATGAGGATAAAACCGATGATGAGTCTGAAGCTGTCGATGAAGATGTATTAGAGGAAACTGAAAGTCCTGTAGATCTTGAAGAGCTTGCCGAAGCCATTGAAGACACGGACACCTATGCAGAGGGTCATAATGAAGACGATGATGAAGAACAGGAGTGAAGCCGTCTGCTATTTATAATGCCTAACTTTATCTTTAAAAAAGACGATACTACCTTTGATCTTCGAGCGGGCGATAAATTGACGGATCTTGTCTGGATAATCAAAATCGCTCATCGATCTCACCGCTAGGATGATTGATATTACCAAAATGAGACTTAATGCAATATTAATTTCCATATTTATTCCCGTGGTCTCGTAGCCCTTGGAGCTTCAATCCCACAGCTCAGACAATTTATCATCAATTCTTATTATTATATCAGAGCTAGTCGTCTTTGCGACTTTACTCTGACAACTAAAAATTTGCCTCAAAAAAAACGCCGTTTGAGAAGGTTTTTTTGTGTTTTCTATCACCTGACAATGATCCGGGCCTTCATCATCACGCGTCAGATCAACAACAGAAATTCCCTCTCCCTCTAAAATTCGGGTTATTATTAAAGCGCTTCTATAAGATTTGTATAGTATCTGAACTGTCTTGCCTTCCTCACGTAATGATTTTTGATAAAAATATCCCTTGTATTTTTTACCGAACACGTCCTCCAAAAATATCGTATCACTCTCTTTCTTATCAACAGGACGCATAGAGATTAACGAAAAATCTTGTCGCTTTTTATCAAGTAAAAGAAAAAAAAGATAGAGTCGATCTAAAAAACCTGCATTGCCTCGTCGACCGGTTAAATAATAAATGTCTATCGGTGATAGTTTAGGTATAAAAAAATCCTCGCTGTCTGATTTGGTATATATTTTATTGATTTTTGGGAAAAAATAATAATTAACATACAAAGACAGAGCTGAGGAAAAAGATTTTTGGTAAATTATCGGTTTTTTTTCGATATCTACAAATCGACCCACGGCACCAATTCGATATCGACCATAACCGCCCGGTAAATAAATTTGGGCGTTGTTATCAAAAAAACCTAAATAATTGACATCGTCAGAAAATCCGAAGGATAAAAATGACGACTTTTCACCATAAAAAATTAAATTTAGACGATCTGGTTTTTTTATGAATAAGGATTGTGAAAAACTTCGAGAAAAACTAAAAAGAATATAAAGTGCCAAAAAAAGAATAAATATTCGGGGAATGCTATTTAGCTTTTTACTTAACCTTATCAAAATTAAATTAAATTGCAGATGCCCGTTTTATCGCGACTTGGGATTCCCCGTTCCCGCCCGACTTCACTGAAAGTGAAGGTGAGGCGGAACGAGGGAGGGTTCCCACTGGAGCAGGAAAACGCGGCATCAAAATTTGATTTAACTAACCCTACTCCATTCCATGCTCAATTTTTAATCTCTTAATTTTGCCGATAATATCTTCTTTAGAGATATTAAAATTGAACAATATTTTTCTTATTATCGACAGAGCTGCTTCAAATTCCGGTTGTATCACCACTTCGGCCCCAAGATCCTTCATCCTTTTTTGATCAAATTCTTGTTCAACTCGAGTAAAAATGATAATTTTATGATTCAGTTTTTTAGCATTTAAAATTATTGTTTCCTGAGCAAATCTTTCCGGCACTGCTGACACAATACAAGTAGCTGTCTCACACTCTGCATAATCCAGAATATCCACGTTAGTAGGATCACCATAGATGATGTTTATCCCCTGTTCTTTTGCCTTTTCTACCGTATACAAGTTATAATCGATAGCAATAAAGGGAACTTCTGCAAGAGTCAGTGCCCGACCAATATATCGACCAACTCTTCCAAATCCACAAACAATGACATGATGCTTAATATTTAAAGCTTCAATATGAGGTGGTTCTCGATCTAAAGTGTGGGAAATATAATGATATAGTGGCGGTAAATATTTTTTAACCAATTTCTTTATTTTTATATAAATATGGTTTCTGCTCTGAGCCAAAATTGGAGTTAGAATTATTGAAATAAGAACTGATACCAATGCAAAGTGATAAATCGGCTCTGATATTATTTTCATACCAAAGCCCTGATAAAGTATCACAAAAGCAAATTCTCCTACTTGAGCCAGTGAAAGAGCAAGAGAAAAACTGGTCCGACTATGAAAATGAAAAAAGATAAAAATGCCAATTATTACAGCAATTTTTATTAAAATTAAGAACATAGAAAATATTAAAATTGCTGGTATATTGGCGATAACCATACCCAAATTAACGGTTGCACCCAAAAATACAAAAAATAGAATAGCAAAAATATCCCGGAGTGGTCTGATCTGTGAAAAAATATGATAATGTTCCATCGTCTGACTGATTAACATTCCCGATATGAAAGCCGCTATCCCGGCAGAAAGCCCTAAATAAGAAAATAAATAGACTATCGAAAAAATAAATAAAATAGTAAATAAATTAAGTATTTCCCTGGATTTTTTAGCGACCTTCCCAAATAGATATGGGACTAATCGTTGACCAATAACATAAATCAGCACTAGGACTATCCCGGATCGGGCAATAGCCAGAGTAATGTTTTTAAAAAGTGCAAATCCCCCCATCCCTTGATCAAGCGATGAAGCAATAATGATAAGTGGAATAGCAACGATATCTTGAAAAACTAAAATGCCGATCGCCAAAGCGCCATATAATGAATTCTCCTCTCCCCGATCCTGTATCAACTTAGCTACAACAACAGTCGACGAAAGAGAAAAAGAAAAACCTATTATCAACGACTCCATTAAAGTCAATCTAAAAGCCATTGCCAATAAAAAAATAAAGAATGATGTTAACAATACTTGACATAATCCGCCGAGTACAATAATGCGACCAAATCGGCGCAGATTGCCAATATTCATTTCAAGTCCAACGGTGAACAATAAAAGAATGACACCGATACCGGCAAAATGAGATAAAAAGTCGGATGAAAACTGTTCTTTAAGAAAGATTCCCAAAATGATACCACCGACTATATAACCAACAATCGCTGGTAATTTGAACTTTAAGGCTAAATAACCACCGATAAAAGGGACCAAAAGAAATATTATGGTATTAAAAAGCACCGGAAGTGAAAATTCACCCATAAAAATATAATAGCATAATAATTTAGCAGGTGGCACGAAACGGGGAGCCCCATCCAAGCGCGCAGTAAATCCAAGCTTGATGCCACATTTTCTTAGCGACAGAAGGAGCCCTCTCTCGTACGGCCTAGTCTCCACCTTCGGTGAAGCCTGGCCGATACGGAGAATCCCAAGTCGTTAAAAAATGGGCATCTGCGCTTGAGGCTTATATACGAGCACTTGATGGGGAGGACAGAGTGACAGAATCTGCTAAATTATTTTACTAATCGCTTTTCGCAGGTTAAACAATAGCGGGCTTCAGGCATTAATTTAAGACGTTCAATAACAATCGGGTTGTTACAACTGCTGCATTTACCATATTTTTTTTTGCTCATTTTCTGAAGGGCTAAGATTACATTGTCTAATTTACGTTTTAATGTCAGAATCTGCGCTTCTATCGTCTCATGACCAACTTTCTCCCTTACGTCTGTATCGACTGCAGCGTTATCTATAGCATGATCTGGATCGGAAAAAGGATCTTCTTCTTTTAAATTTTCAATCCTTTTTTTTAGGTTCTTTTCTTGTTCGAATAATTTTTTCTTGAATGAATCCTGTAGTTCTTTTGAAATTAATTTTGCCATATTGTGTTATTTTTTTTAAACGATCCTTAATAAGGTTAACTAATTCTATTCTAAAAAAATACAAAAAATAACCCCCTAATGTCAAGACTATAGCTGCGGAGATTATTAGGTTAAAATTTATTGAGCCCAAGTATAAATGATTCTGTTTAAGATTGTCAAGCAATAAATTATCTAAGCCAAACCAAAAAAGGGCAAAATAAAAAGCAAAACCATGCGGTAAGATTGTCCGCCTAACCAGCAGCAATATTTTATAGGTTATATAAGTGCCAACAAATAAAATAATTGCTTCATATAAAGGCGTTAGGTGTCGAAGTCCTATGTAACCGCTGTATTTGACTGCCAGAAAAAATTTGGTACTTGTACCAACATCAACACCGGCAAAAAAACTTCCAATTTTAGCAATTGCAGCAGCCAAAAGCACTGGCGAGACATAATAATCAAAAACTTTTATTATTTCAGTTTTTTTCAATGAATGATAAACTGATAAACCTAAAAGCCCTCCAAAAATCATACCAAATGCTGACATGCCGGGAAAACCATTAATAAGAATAAATTTGAGTAGACTAAAGCCAAAATTCTTAAAATTGATAATGACAAAAAAAAGTCGGCTGAAAAAAATCGCCAATATTAGTGACACAAAGACCGAATCAAACATTTCTTCTTCTTTATAAGATGTCAATTTGACGGATTTCCAGAACAAAAAAAGACCCCAAAAAAAACTCAGGACCAAAAAAACACCGAATGTATAAATCTTAATGAATTTAAAGTCAAAAAGAATCGGCAACATTCACCAATTATATCAAATGAACAAAATATTGATCGCGTTTACTGGAAAAGGCTGTCTATATAGGATATAATACCTACATGCCCAATGAAAGATTACATACAGACCATATGATTGAGGTGGCTCTCTCAGCTCGATTGGATCCAGATAAGCCTTTAGTGGAACAACAAGTCGAAAATCAAACTTTGCTCGCCGCTATTTTTCAACTTTGCAGGGTGGTCTGTCCAAATGTTCCACCAAGACAAACGTCGACGAGACGAGCAATTAGACGTCACGCTCATCAACATGATCGAGCTCATGACCATCCTACTGACGTTGATTTAACCTACATAGCTCTAGATGAAAAAAATCACGTTTATACTACGGATTTATCCCTTCCAACAGCTCTACTTCGCAATTCTGGTTTATTAGGTAGTGCTACTGAAAGAATTTCGTCGGCTCCTGATGACTCAAGACAAAATACATTAAGAGTAAGCTTTAGTAAGGAAAGACCAGATGAATATGATCTCCAACTACGTTATGAAGTTGACCATCCGTTAGACGCTCAAGAAACGCCGGCTTTACCCGGATATGATTCAAGCGCTCCAGGATTTATGGGATTGGTAATTGAAGAAAGTTTTGTTTTAAGACGAATAGATGTAGATGGAGCTCAACAATTTGAAGTAGGCATATATGACTCATCAGAAGACCCGCAACGGCCAATATTCATACCGAGTATTACTCGAAAAATGGTCCACCCCAATCTTTATTTTATGGGTGCTAATTGGAGTTTTCGCGGTCAAGAAACACCTCAAGAAAGTGGAGTAATCAATGCTGCTGATTTAAATGCGACGATGGGTATTTTAGTTGGTGCCATGAGACCAAGCGTCCTTCCCAAAGCTGCATAACGACGGGAACTTACAAATTTCTGATCGGGATCAAAAAGTCAAAACCAGTATAATATTGATTATTATGATTAAGCTTTATAACTCTGCTTCGAGAAAACTTGAAATTTTTAAGCCTCTCAACCCTAAGGAAGTCAAAATCTATGTCTGCGGTATCACTCCCTATGACGCCAGTCACCTCGGGCATGCATTTGTTTTTACCATCTTTGATACTTTGATTAGATTTCTAAAATTCAAAGGGTATGGCGTAAGTTATGTCCAAAATATAACCGACGTTGATGATGATATTTTAAAAAAAGCCAAGGAAATTAATGAGAATTGGCAGAATTTAGGGAATCTCTGGGTAAAAGACTTACTCGCTGACTTTGATTTTATAAATATTGTAAAACCGGACGTCATGCCCAGAGCCAGTGAGGTGATTGACTTAATTATTCAAATAATTAAGTCGCTTGAAGCAAAAAAAATTACTTATACGGTCGACGGCATCGTATACTTCTCTGTCGCAGATTTCAAGCGATATGGCAAACTCTCTCGTCTCACACCAGAACAAATGGTTAAAATTTCCAGTATCCGCGGTAATGACATCAAAGATCCAAACAAAAAAAATCCACTAGATTTTGTTTTGTGGCAAAAATCGATCACAAATGAACCTTTCTGGCCTTCTCCCTGGGGCCAAGGCCGACCAGGATGGCATATTGAATGCACTGCAATGAACTTAAAATATTTAGGATCACAAATCGATATTCATGGCGGCGGATCAGATCTTATCTTTCCTCATCATGATTCCGAAATCGCTCAATCAGAAAGCTATACGGGTAAAAAACCTTTTGTAAAATATTGGCTGCATTGTGGAATGGTTTTATATGAAAGTGAAAAAATGAGCAAATCTTTGGGGAATCTGGTTTTTATCAAAGATCTGAAAAAAAAATATTCTGCCAATGCAATCCGCTGGCTACTGTTGTCTAACCATTATCGCCGACCATGGGAATATATAGAGGAAGATTTGAAAGATTGTCAGAAGATCGTAGATCGGTTTCAACGCTTGATACCGCGTTTTCCTGCTCCAGTGGGAGCCCTCCCTCGTTCGGCCTCGTCTCCAACCGCGTCAGACGCGGTGAAGCCGGGCCGGAACGGGGAATCCCAAGTCGCGATAAAACGGGCATCTTCGCTTGAAGCCTTCATGAATACTTTAGCCCTAGATTTCAATACATCAAAAGCTTTGTGGATACTAAAAAATGAAAGCGACGTTGATCAAAAAAAAGCGATGTGGAATTTGTTAGGATTTAGATAAATGTATGTCTAGTGATCAAAAATCGGCACAGGTAGTTACGTTAATTATTATTTTAATAATTGCCGTATCGATAATTTTTGGTACTTATAATCTAGTGCGTAATTCCCCTAAATCTTCTCCGCACGCCCAAACACGATCTGATCATCAAATCTTTTTTCCTAACATCATGATTCAATCAGGATCTCTAAAGACTAGGATGCTTGAAGAAAATGAATTCACGATCTCGGGTAAATTTATTTTTTTGAACGCACTATCATCTACGCTGGAAAATTGGTCTCTTTGGCTGTCTTTAGATAGTAGCGGTGATACTGTAATAAGCAACGTGGAGCGCGGTAGATTCACTGATGAAGCCAGCTATCCAGCTCCAGCAAAAAGGAACAGTCCTATCCCCTATCTTGATAGCAATGAAGGTCTTTTGTTGAAAAATGATAATTTATTGAGTAATGATTTTAAATTAAATGCACAAGTCCCTGTAAATATCTGCAATGTTTACTTAAACTATAAAAGTGAATATCAACAATTCACTCCTTTTTATCAAATCAATCTCTGTAATTAACTAGTTGTCATTCCCGACCTGATCGGGAATCTATTTAATAGATCCCCGTTTTCACGGGGATGACGTCTTTTATTTATTCGAAGTTATATTTTTGCTTCTTTTTATCAGATCTTTGAGAATTTTGAATAAATTTTTCCCTTCTTCTTTTATCACCTTAGGACTACTTCCTCGTTTGACAAAGGATACAATTACTTCAAACACGCCACTGCCATGTTTTTCTTTAACTATCACCTTAGCCCGCTCAACATCGTGTCTTTTCACAAAACGTTTGTTAATTATCGTCAAAAATTGATTTACCATGTCGATGCTTTTTGCCGATAAATCTTTAGCTACAACATCTATTTTCAAAAAATTATGTTTTCCTGCAAAGGTAGAGAGAATATCTCTAGTTGTGATAATCCCAATCGGATTACTTTGGTTATCGAATATCAATACGCTGCCTATCTTATTTTTCAAAATTAACTTAGCTGCGTCAGAAAGTGTATCTTGTTGAGTCAATGATAGAACTTTAGTTTTCATGAAATTTTTTACATGCGTATGAAGCAGCGGAACTTTATTGCCCTCTCTGGACATCGACCCTTGACGTTCTTTTGGCATGGTTAAAAAAGAAATAAGATCAAAATAACTTAAGATGCCTTTAATTTGCAGATCTTCTGACAAGACAATAAGTTTAGAAATCCCATGCTTTTTAAACAAAGTCAAGGCACGGGATATGTAATCATTTTCCAATAGCGAAATAAGAGGTCTTTTTCGATTAATGAAACGCCCGACCGGAGTCCGCAACTCATCAGCGTCTTTTACTCCTTCCAATATCCGCCGGGCTGATATGATACCGATAAATTTTTGACCCCCACCATTCTGTTCAAATACCGGCAGATAGTGAATCTTGCTCTCAGTCATCAGACGAGCCACTTTTTTAAGGGGAGTATTTATATCTATTTTTGGGGGATGAATAAGACAGTGACGCGCCTTAGTATTGGCCGGATAGGACTTTTTTATCAGACAATAATATGGATTTATCACACCCAATAATTCTCCGGATTTTGAATCAATACTCTCGGAGTCAAATACAAACGCAGCGTCATGTGACGAATTGAAATATGGCATGATCGAAGAAAGCGTCTCATCCGGAGTCGTCTTAATGATATTCTCGGTTCGATAGAGCTTCTTGAGTATCATTATTTTTAATTAGTCAATAATAATTCTATCAAAGTTAGAACTCCAAATCCAGTGGCACCTTTTGGGGTAATACCCTGCGGCGCATCTTCATTATATGAGGCGCCGGCAATATCCAGATGTACCCATGGAGTTTTTTCGACAAATTCTTCCAAAAATAAACTGGCAGTTATTGCTCCACCGCCGTAACCACTGCCACTGACATTTTTTAAGTCGGCAACTTCGCTTTTCATTTTTTTTAAATATTTCTTAAATTGTGGCATCGCCCAAACCGGCTCACCTTGGCTTGAAGCGGCTTCTTTTATTTTTTCGATCAGGTCTTGATTGTTACCAAACAAACCGGCAATATCCGGCCCAAGACCAACGATGATGGCACCGGTTAATGTTGCTAAATCAATAATATAATCGGGCCGCAGATATTTTTCAGCGTAACTCAAGGCATCAGCTAATACCAATCTCCCTTCAGCATCGGTATTTAATATCTCAATTGTTTTGCCGTTTAGGGCTCTGACAATATCGCCGGGTCTGATGGCACTGCCTGATGGCATATTCTCGCAGGCCGGTAAGATTCCATAGACTTCACTTTTACATTCTTTTCTCGCTAATATTTTAAAAACTCCTAATACTGTCGCACCACCTGCCATATCAATTTTCATTGTCTCCATTGATTTAGAGGGCTTTAGGGATAGTCCACCTGAATCAAAAGTGATTGATTTACCAATTAAACACACTTTTTTTGAAGTGCTTCGACTACCGCTACCTTTATAATGCAAGATGATAAATTTAGGTTTCATATTCGAGCCTTGAGCTACTGCTAAATAAGCACCCATGCCTAAGTTTCGGCAGTCTTTGTCAGATAGAACATTTACCTCTATCTTACCCCTTGATTCCTTGGCAATATTTTCCGCGACTCTAACTAAATCATCAGGATGGGTATTTATGGCTGGTTCATTGACCAAATCTCGAGTCAACCACACGCCTTCACTGACGATCTCGCCCATTTTTAAACCCGCTCTGAACTCGTGATCTTCGTCCTTATAAATATAGAGTTCTGATATCAACATTTTTTTCTCTTTATCCTCCTCATTTTTATATTTCAAAAATGTGTATTGTGAAAGATAAAAAGACTGAGAAATGGTACGACCGAGATCAAATGAAGATTTTGTTGAGATATCATCCAATATCAGCGCCGCTGATTCATACTTTAACTCAACTGTAGATCGAATTCCATTGCTCAGCGCTTCTTGAAAAAACGGGAGTGTCAATTTCTGCTTTTCACCAACTCCAAATACTACGACACTATCGTAATGAATTTTTTCAGTTTCATGAAGAACAAAAATTTCGTCCTTTTTAAATTTAAAACGAAGATGTTTAGCCTTTTTTGAAAGTCTACCACCTAATATTTGATCAACTTTATTGAATATACCGTTACTCTTACTATGAGCTTCAAATACTGGAATCAAAAGAACGCTTCCTTGAGGTTTCTTCAGAAAATCACCTGTAATTATATTGATTTTTGCTTTAATCATAAGTGAGTCATTATTTATAGCTGATAATACTTAAGGTGTCAAGTCTTTATCGATAAATAATTACTATTTATTTGCCTCTTTAATTGCAGTTTCCGGACTTGTAACATAGACCCACCAATTGTTCAACTTACCATCAGGTGACCGTCCTAATTTTCGAGGTATATGCTTAAACCACCAATCATAATACCCTAGGTCTGTTTCTTTCCATGTGAGACCATTTACAGGATTTGATTTCCCCTGAAAATTTGGATATGTAAAGAAATCGTCACAATATGAATTTACCGTGAAATCATTAATATTATAAATATATTCTTTATTTTGGGAGTTGGGCGCATAATGAATACTTCCACATCCAACTATCGATCGGTTTAGATCGTCTTTGATGCTCAATCCAAATTTCTCCCAATTGTTTAATTCAGGATATTTCCACCGTCCATACACATGTGTCATAGTTGCTTCAATTCGATGTCCATACGAATGTACGGCATTCCCCTCTCCAGTTCTCAGATCAATTGACAAAGTCGGGACATTAAATTTGCACTCCTTTTTTATTTCTGTCAAACCATTTATGCTAAATGGATTAGGACCAATCATATCATTTTCACCCATACCTATCCATGGAATAGTCGCCACCCAAACTTCATTAATTTCACCTCGGTTGACTTTTTGGCAGATCTCGTATTTATCAAACAATTGATTATAATTCACCAGAAAATTTTGCTTAAATTGTGAACATTCCTCCTTAGTTTTTTCACCACGATTACATTTATAAAACAAATCTTCAAATTCAGTAACTTTATCACTATTTTTCATCGGCGGTTTTTCAGAAATTGTCGCCGAACTTACTATTTCATATTGAGCATTACTGTATTTAGATACAAATGCGGCAACATTTTTAGCTCTATTGAGTGGATCGTCCTGGGGCGGAAATAAATCAAACACGGGTTTATTGCCTTTAGTCGTAAGAGAAAAATTGTAAATCAAAAGATGCACCTTTCGCTTGAGTTTTGATTTTAGAGGTACGACTTCAGGTTGCTCTTGTATTGATACATTCAGATTAACCCCAATATTTGAGGCCAGAATATATCGTGAGGCGATTGTTTGATAATGAGTGTTATAATCCTGCAATGTAACATGAGCTGATAACCAATAACGCCTGTCTCTTTCAATGATAGCTCGTTGATTTGAAATTCCACTTCGTAAATAAAATCTTTTTATTAAAAAAGAATATGTGCTATTTAAAGTTTTTTTGAGACTATTTTCACTGAAGCTACTTATCGGAGAACACTGATATGGTTTATCGCCCGAACATATAGAAACTTCCACATTTTTTATTGAATAATTAAAAGGATTGTCTATGGTAACTTTGCCTCTTAATTCTCCTGAGGGACCATAACATCTACCATCAAGTATTTGACCACCTAAGGGACAACACCAATGAGGCACATCACCACCACCATAACATCGTGAATCCCAACCACCTACCTCATAAGGATAACAACTTTTGCCATCAGCTCCACAGAAACCTACACATTGGTTATCGACATTTTTCATACCCTTAGGACAACACCAATGACGTACATCACCACCGCCATAACAACTTTCATCCCAACCTGTTGGTGCGGAATTATAGCAGGATTTCCCAGTCGCATCACAACTTCCAGCGCATTGATTATCTAATAATTTAGTGTTTTTTGGACAACACCAATGAACCACATCGCCATTACCAAAGCATTTCGAATCCCATCCTGTTGGCTCGGGTCTATAGCAATTTTTTCCGTCAGCTCCGCAAAAACCGACGCACTGGCCATCAAGAGCCTTTTTACCAGTAGGGCAACACCAGTGGATCACATCGTCAATTCCCCGACAAACTTCATCATATCCGGTATTCTTAGACTGATAACATTGTTTTCCCGTAGTATCACATCTTTTGGCAATGCAGGTGTTTGCTTCACCCAATTTCATACCCCATGGGCAACACCAATGTATTGCTTCGTCTGTGCCTTTGCATATTTCATCAAATCCGTTAGGTACCGGCCGATAGCACTCTTTATCGGTCTTGTCACAACGGTTGCTTACACAAACATTATTTTCAGCTATAGTACCTTCAGGACAACACCAGACTGAATTATCACCCAATTTGCATGAATAATCCCATCCTGTCGGGGGCTGAATATAACAATACAATCCCGTTCTGTTACAAGGCACTAAAGCTGAAGTCGGCTGTTGTTGAATCCTTGATTTGGCTTTTGAATTTAGCGAGTAGGAAAAATTTAGCAAGTATGCGGTTAAAACCAGGCTGATAAAAATCAGTAGTATAAACCACGGTTTGATTTTAAACCGATATTGCATACGGTATAAATTCAGTATATCATTTGTCTTGCCAATCTTTTGGTGACTTTAACCAGAGCTCGATACTTTCTTTCTCATCTTTTGTCAATTTCCCGGATTGATATGCTTGGGCTACTATGATTTTACCGGTCGTCAGGGTATAAAATTTAATGTCATTTTCTTTCAAAAGACTAATTGATGCTTCAGTTTCATAGGTAGTTGTCGCAATACAAGCGACCACTTCACCCCCCTGTTCTCTCACAGTCTGAGCGTTATTGACAACCGACGTAGCAGTTGATATATGATCTTCAATAATCAAAACCCTACTGCTTTTTTTTAAAAAGCCTTCCAATTTATTCCCCTTGCCATATGATTTAGTGGAAGGCCTGACATATACTAGTGGCAACTCAAGCGCAGCTGCGACAAGTGATGCTTGAGGAATCGCTGCTGATGCAGTGCCTGATATATAATCGATTTTATCTAGTCCAACTTCGGTCTTTATGATTTGAAGATAGAAGTCGACAATTTGCTTCCTTTCTTTGGGATATGACAATACTAAGCGATTATCCAAATATATTGGACTTTTTAGACCACTCGTAAAAGTAAACGGAGGATCAAAGCGAAAAGATACAGCGTTGATGTCAATTAAAATCTGAGCGGTTTGTTGTGATATTATCTTATTCATATAATTGATACATCTTATATATTTTTTGCTATAAAGCTTTGAAATATACTAACTGTAATTCGTTTTCTTGAGGGAACCCACCACATTCGTGCTTACCCTCTACGAAAACTTCAAACAGTTTTTAATATTTCTCCGCAATATCAAAAAATATACAAGATTAAATACTGTTTAATACAAATGGTAATTTAACTCTTCAATAAATTTATTTGATTCCTTAATTTTTCAGTCTCTTTCTTTACATTTTCCGAATATATAATGCTTCGTCCAACGGCAATGATAAGACCAGCTTTTTTACTGTTTAATCCCACCTTCAATGTTTTCTCCAAATCTCCTCCCTGAGCGCCGATACCGGGTACTAAAATTGTCATATCACCAACGATCTCCCTCACTTTTTGCAGTTCTTCCGGATAGGTAGCACCGACAACTACCATTAAGTTTCCATTTTTATTCCATGCTGTTGCTACTTTTTCGGCAACATGCTGAAACAGTGGCTTACCATCGCTTATGAGATTCTGCAGCTCTCCTGCTCCGGGGTTAGATGTTCGACACATAACCACTATTCCTTTTTCCTTTTGATCAAAAAATAATGACAGCGCTTCTCCACCCATATATGGATTTACGACAATCCCGTCTGCATTCAAATATTCAAAAGCATATCTTACATAGCCGCGATTAGTATTGCCGATATCGCCCCTTTTGGCATCAAGTATCACCGGAAGACCGGAGGTAACTCGATGGATATAGTCAATCGTTCTTTTCAACGCTTCAATACCTGGCGCTCCCTGCGCTTCATAAAAAGCGCTATTTGGCTTGTAACAGCAAACTAATCCATGTGTTTCATCAATTATTTTTTTATTAAATTCAAAAAGGTCAGAAGTTTTTTCATCAGGGTCAAGATTGATGCAGAGAAGAGAGTTATTCTTTAAGATTGCGGAGTCAAGTTTTTGTTGAAATGTCATATAATAAATTTTACACAATTTTAAATTGATTTAAAACTATCATTTTGATATCATAATTAAGATGCTTCATCAACCGTTCTACGATCCGACAAAATCCTATGATGATAATTACGAATCTGGTCCATTTGGCGCTTTTGCCGCGTCGAACGCGGCTGACGCAGACGGGAAAAAATACATTCAAAATGGTGACCCGAAATTTGATTATTTAGGACATAAAGTTTATCTTCCTTTTGGGATTCCGGCTGGTCCACTAATTAACAACAAATTTGTGACAGCTGCATTTAAGAAAGGATTTGATATTTGTGTCTATAAAACTGTCAGATCAGATGTTTATCCTTGTCATCCCTACCCCAATATTTTGTCGGTTGATTTGAAAGGAGATCTGACCATCGAACGGATGAAACAGCCACTTGTTGCAAGTGTCGACTACCAAGAACCACTTTCGATTACCAACTCATTTGGCGTGCCGTCAAAGAAACCGGAGATTTGGCAAAAAAATGTCAAGGAAGCCTTAAAAGCTGTTGGTAAGGGACAGTTGATGATCTTGAGTTTTATGGGGACGGTCAGAGAAGGACAAACACAGAAGGAATTTGTTGAGGATTTTGCTTTAGCAGCGAAACAATCTCTTGATACTGGGGCCAAAGTTTTGGAAATCGATATCTCCTGCCCGAACGTCGGATCGGAAGGATTGGTCTGCTATGACCTTGATACATCTAAAAAAATATGCGCTGCTGTCAGAGCTGTCATCGGCGATGCCCCTCTTGTATTAAAAATCGGCTATTTTAAAAGCGACGTCGAACTTGAAGGATTTGCAAAAATCGCAGCTCGATATGCACAAGACATTGCAGCAATAAATACTTTGGGGGCTAAAATTGTGGATAAAGATGGTCACCAAGCGCTACCTGGAAGTCCAGTGCGTTTAATTGGTGGTGTATGTGGTACGGCGATAAAATGGGCGGGATTACAGATGGTGAAACGTCTTGTCAACATTCGCAAAAAAATAGGTGCGTCATTTACTATCACCGGTGTCGGTGGCGTCACTACACCGGATGATTATTTTGAATATAAAAAAGCCGGTGCTGATGTCGTCATGTCGGCAACCGGCGCCATGTGGAATCCTTACCTAGCGCAAGAAATTAAAAAAGTGACATAAAGTCGAGGCTAAACACCTGTGAGGTGTATCTGATTACTTTTGTCGTATGCTATAATAATCGCCGTATGGTCTCCTCAAGATTTTTACAGGATAAATCTACTTCGCTAAAAAAAGAACTCCAATTTTTAAAAAAAATAAAAACTGAGGAAAAATATTTTTTGAAAAAAAGTAAAGATACCATCGCGAAGAGAACCAACCAAATGAAGGAAACAAAAAATCAGGCATTTGATACTGTTTCGCTTTGGGGTTTATACGGCCGTGATGACATGAAAGCTTTTAAATCCGTGACTCTCCCCCTTTTTATGAGTACGACCGGTGGACCGTTTGACAGCTTGGTGGATGGCAGTCTACTTCTTTCATATAAAACCATTGATGATCCCAACAAAGCCTATACCCGCATCGATAATCAAAATCCTGATCACTTGGCAATGAAAATTGCAGCGCTTGAAGGCCTTGGAGTACCACAGCTGACGCAAGGAATCTGTACCTCATCTGGCATGTCGGCAATTATGATGGCAACTATGCCGTTTTTGCAGTCGGGTGATAATTTTGTCTCTTCAAACCGTGTCTATGGCGGCACCCAACAGCTATATGACGTCACCTATCCTAAGTCCGGCTGGCAAGTACGATGGATTGATAAACCCTGGATTTTATCGAGTTGGGAAAAAAGAATTGATAAAAAAACCAAATTTTTATTTGTCGAATCGCCCAGTAATCCCACGCTCTATATCGCTGATCTTGAAGCGTTGTCAAAATTAGCTCATAAATATAATCTGCCATTAATTGTTGATTCGACATTGGCTTCTCCGGCTCTGACCCGACCATTTGAATATGGTGCTGATATCGTCGTCCATTCAATTTCTAAAATTGCCAACGGCAGCTGCCGGGCCATCGGCGGCGCTTTGATATCACTGGATAAAATTACCACTAATATTAAATCTCTGAGAGAAAATTTTGCCAATCAAGTTAAAGGCGGACATTTCCGCAACATGGGGCCTTGCCTATCTCCTTTTAATGCCCAAATTATCTGGGATGAACTGATTACGCTTCGGCTTCGAGTAAAACAAGTATCGGAAAATGCCATGAATATTGCTAAATATTTGGAGAAACATCCAAAGATTGAAAAAGTTAATTACCCGGGGTTAATTTCTCATCCACAGCATAAAATTGCCAAAAGATTGATGAAACTGCCAGACGGCACAAATGCTTACGGACATCTTTTATCTTTTAATATTAAAGGCGGACTGGAGAAAGCCAAAAAGTTTGCGGAAAATTTGGATTTTGGTGTCCAGGTAACACACTTGGGCGGTAGCTACACCGTATGGGTGCATAATGCGACCACGACTCACGGACAGATGACGCATGACGAAAGAAAAGCTGCCGGAATTGCTGACAACCTCATCCGCTATTCTGTTGGGCTTGAAGGTGTAACCGATGCAATTTCTGCGCTGGAGAAAGCTTTAAATAAAGTATAGAAATGAGATGTGAGAAGTGAGAAACTAGATAATGAAATGAGAAGTGTGATTTATTCTCGTGATTATTTTGTCATTCCCGCGAAGGCGGGAAGCCAGTCTCTAATCATTTAATTTTATAGATTCCCCTCTTCAGGGGAATGACATTTGATGGTTAAATTATTCACATTGATTTTCCAACGCTTTTATGCTATACTATAGGTTTATGTCCACACATTTTTCGGATAAAATATTTGCTTTTTACCGAGAAATTTTTGCGTGGATTTTTTTTATCTAATAGCAGGTGACTAATATCCAATCGTTTAATCGATTGGAATGAAGAGTTTGGGTTTATTTTGCATAATCCAAATTCACCTATCGCCTGCTGCACTTTGTCCCCGCCAGATCCCGACACATCGTCGGGACTGCAAGGGTCTGCGGTGCTATCGCACCTTGACAATATAGGGTTTTTAGGACTGCGTTTCTAATCCAGTGAAGAATTTAGGATTAGAAATACGCAGAACTATCCCACGAAGTCCCAAGTTTATCGAGGGACGAAGTGGGAAGGGAAAATTTTAAATTTAAGGAAAAAGCGTCACAAAGTCGAGGCTAAACACCTGCGAGGTGAGGAACTTCAATAATCTGGCATCTGCCTACCTTGGTATAAAATTTGATTTTTTGTGCCAAGCTAGGCAGATTTATGCCAGTCAAAACCGGGATCAGCCCGGTTTCACCACACAGGGGGAGAAAACCTGATGAGCGCCGATTCAAGTCAAACTGCACCGTCCACCGAGATTCTGTCGCGACCGGAGCCGTTTCCCGTCTACATCGTCAACAACGACGGATCGAGAGTCGCCGTGAAGACCGTTCAGACCATTCTCGGTTTGTGGGGAGCTGGTCTGACCGTCGCCGGCCTGCTCATGGGCACGGTCGGCATCATGTTCGGCCTCGCCTGGATGAGGGGACCCATCGAGGCGGTCTGTATCGACCGCCACTGGTCGGTCTGCTCCGACTTCAAGACGTCTTTCGAGACCTCGAATCCGACGTTGGTTGGCCGATACGCCCCGCAGGACGCGGGCGAGCTCGGCAAGACGATCGGGAGCTTGGTTGGCGGCATTGGTAATCTCATGCCGCTGATGCAGTTGGCCGCACTCAGCGACCAGCTTGTGACCCAGCTCTCAACAACGGACTTGAGCGATGAGGGCCGCAAGGAGGTGATGAGCCTCCTAGACGAAGTGTCGAGCTTGTCCGACGAAGTCAGTCAGAAGGCAGACAGGCCCGAAGTGGCTGCGGCGATGAAGGAATATCGCACTGCCATCGATCAGGTTCGATCCGGCCTGGAACAGCAGGATTCAGGACAGCTGCAGACCGGGCTCGACGCGCTTCATAAGGTGTCAAGCCAACTGCAAGATCTGGCGCTCAAACCGTAACGATCACGACGGCAGTATGGGGCGCGCTTGTACTAGGCGCCCCTAGTGCTATCATCCGCCCGGATAATCGCCGGGCAAAATCGAACCAACCGCAATATGCACAAGGAAGGAAGCTGATGTTTACAGACCGCCTCAGTCTAGTCGTACTGTCAAGTACCCATTTCTTTGAACAAATATTCTCTACTTAAACGAAATTTTAACGGTGTTGTTTTTAATGATTTTAAAATTTCCCATATATTGTCTATGTTACTAGAGAATATATGTTCAGTTTACGGGGTACCTGCCATACCAGCGCTGTTGCTTGTCCTAGCGCTGGGCTGCTTCGGGCTCATGCGTCCAGAGCTCGTATGGCAGACGTCTGTTTGGGCGCAGGGACCTACTCCAACTCCGGTCCCCATGAGTGAGTTGGTTCCATGCGACCAAGCGCATGGGTTACCACGGGGATCAGTTATGATTCGGTCGGAAGCAAACTTCACCGGGGATTGTCGGATCGCGCTTCCGTTCACCGGAGCCCAAATCGTTTGGGTGCAGCCCGCGCCATGGCCAGTTCGGTCCCTTGTTATTATCCCACGATGGAATGGCCAGGGGCTCGAAGTGTGGTTGTTCGACGCGGACGGACGGAACATGGGATTCGCGAGCGGTTCGGAACGTGATATCGCGGGTCGCTTCGGACAACCAGCGATCACTCTGATCGGGATCCCAAGGTGGAATCGGCTCCTCCTGCCGTACGCTTCGTCACCCCGCTATCCCTAAGACCCTATGCCTTCCTGAAGCAGGATGGCAACTTGACCGTGAAAGTAAGCTTGATTGGTCACCCGCTGTTTTAGCAATGGGTGTCCGACTCGCCGAGGAGTAGCTCGGCCAAATTTCACGGTCTTTTTTTTATAAAATTCTGCAACTTTCGTGCGTAACCACCTCTAAGGTGGATAGGTTCGAACTTATCAAGCAAAAAAATGTTATACTTCTTATATGAAAAAGGAAACAGAATTGTGGTTTGATTTGGCTGAAGAAGACTTTGAACATATGCATATTATGGCAAAGTCCAAGAGACTTCGAGGAACTGTCATTTTTGCTCAACAATCTGTTGAAAAAATACTGAAAGCCTATATCGCAGAATTCACCTCGACAATACCTCCAAAAACTCATTTCATCGAAAAATTAGTTCAAGTAACTGGTCTTGATTTAAACGAAATCAATAATCCATCCGTAGAGAGCTTAAGTACTGCCTATTCATGGGCTCGTTATGCCGATATTGCTCAAGTACACTTTAAAAAATTTGATGACATTAAACCATTATTAGTTATGGCTGAAACAGTTTACCTATGGGTAAAGACAAAATTGATCAAACTTTAAAAATATTTGTCCGTCGACTAAGAACAGAATTTAATCCTGAAAATATATTACTATTTGGATCTTATGCATCCGGAACAGCGAATGAATACAGCGATATAGACATTCTGGTTATCGCGTCATCATTTAAAAGGTTATCTTTTGATGAAAGGTTATCTAAATTACACCGTCTAGCTATAGATCTTGATCCAGACGTCAATGCTTTTGGATTTACTCCAGATGAGGTTAAAAAAAATGCTTATATAACTACTCTTAGAGATGCTCTCAAAACCGGTAGAAGAATTGAATATTAAACCCCGGCCAAATTTCACGGTCTTTTTTTTACACACCCCTGGAGTGTTTTAGATTGATAATACGCTATAATTTGTCTTTTTGATGATTATATTCCGTTGACAAAAAGACTCATTTCTATTCTAATATTTTCATGCCATCAAGAAGAGATATTTTTGTCAATAAACATTTCTATCATATCTATAATAAAACAATAGATCGGATTCCAATTTTTCAAACTGAACGTTTAGCCCAGCATTTTCTCGATTTGATGTATTATTATCGATCTTCAAAGATAACCATGCGATATTCTCATTTCGCTCAATTATCACACGTCATTAAGAGATACAAAGAATATGAACTTACCCTAAAAAAATATTTTTTGATCGATATCGTGACTTTTTGCATTATGCCAAATCACTATCACTTACTCCTCATGCAGAAATTGGACAACGGTATTTTCACCTTTGTTTCAAATATCCTAAATGCTATAACTCGTTATTACAATATCTTAAATAAAAGAAAAGGACCAATTTTTCTTCCCCAATTTAAATCACGAATGATAGTCAACCAAGAACAATTTATTCACGTTTCACGTTATATTCACTTAAATCCCTATTCATCTGGTATTGTTAAAAATATTGATGAACTTTCTACATATCAACTTTCTTCATTAAAGCACTATTTGAATCCAAATATTAAACAAAATTTCTGTAATCCAACACCGGTGTTATCCTGTTTTAAAAACAGTGTAGACAAATATAAACAATTTATATTAGCTAATGCCGATCACCAAAAAATGCTTGATCAGATAAAATATGTTGAGAAATGGATTTCGTGATAATTAGGCTTTCTTTAGCTCTATTCCACTCCAGGAGTGTGGAATCTGCTTAGATTGTCTAGAGTCATCGCGGCGACCTCCGGGTCGGTAATAAGTGAAATTCCAAGATCAACGGCTGCTTTTCTTATGAGCTTGCCATCAGTGAATTCCCGCCTACGCCCTCGGGCTTCGGTGGGCAGGCCCTCTTTCACCCTACCCCCTGTTGGAATATTAATGATTAAATCAAAGACGTGACGTGAAATTAAATCCCCAATATTTGGGGCTTTGCCGACTTCGGAAATTTTGTGGACTAATGAAGTCAATACACCATTTTTATTAAAAAATTCATGGCTGTGTTTGGTTGCATAAAGCACAAAATTTTTCTGTTTAAATAACTTTTTAACATGAGGCAACAAAAATTTCTTATCTTCTAGCCGACCAATTGCCAAAAGGATATGTTTTTGTGATGATGTTAAAATTGCCGCCTGACCATAGCGTTTTTTGTCCCAATCGCCAGTCTGACGACTAAGCAGTGAAAAAAGGGAAACATTGCGGATGTCTGATTCGGCAAAAATATACTGCAATACCCGCTCGTTACCCAAGCCATATCCAGCATGAGGTGCTGAAATTTTGCTCTTTACGATATCCAAATACCACTGAAAATCCTCGTACTTACCTCCCCTTTTTAGGTGAAGATCATACATAGTCGATGTCAGAAGTCGCTTTTTTAGTTTTTCAAAATCATGCTCCCTGACTGCAGCACCTGTCCCCTCACCACTATACGGAAAAATCAAATCGGATGATAAACAAACTCGCTTGTCAGTCGTTGATACTTTCATATTAAAAAATTTTATTTCTTTTGGATATTTCATGATAAAAACCGGTAACTCGGTACCCTTTTTATTAAGCAGTTTCACAATCAATGCTTCATGTTCTGCTTTTAAATCATCGCCGAAGCGGACTTTTTTGTATTTATTATTATTCAAAAGTGTAATTGCATCTTCGTATGAAATCCGCAAAAAATCATTGGAAGCCGCATGTTTAAGTCGTGAAATATCCCGATGATAGACCTTTCTCAAAACTTCTCCGTAGTCCTGCAAAACTTGTTTTATTATCGACTGTACTGCCAATTGAATGTGACTTAATAGCATTTCATACATCTTATCTTCATCATAATTTTCACGTGTCATTCCGGCAAAACTACAATCTGCCTCTTCCTCTGTCAATCGAAACTGACGTAAATGACGTTCATCTTCTTCCTCTTCATCACGACCTGAGTATATGATAGTACAACACCCTTTAAATGATTGTAGAGATTGCTCCAGCGCAAGTTGACCTGTCTGGGTAAAAAAAAGCGGCAACCCCAAACGATTGCCTATTTTAAATAGAGTATCGATATTTTCGCAGGCGCCGGTAATTCCGACAATTGCCGGTACATCGACGTAAGTCAATCCCAACCTTCGATAGTGATCTAATACACCACGATTTAAACTTTCGTTAATTCTGGCAAGATGAGAAAAATGTTCAATCAAATTAAGTGAAATTTTGTTATTTTGAATTGAAAGATCTATGCTTTTTATCACAACTTTTTAAAATAATTACTTTTACATTTTTTTACTAAAATCTACGTAATAAATGTAAAAGTAATCAAAATTTTAATTTTTTTAATCATCTTGACAATTTCAGAACAGATTAGTATACTTTTTTCAATTTGTCAACACTTTTTAAAGAAATAACCATTTTTTTGATAAAATTAACATTTAAAGCCGAGTAATCGGCTTATTTTTTTATAATAAATGAAGAAAACGACAAAATATATAAAAGTTGCCTCCTACGAGGCTAAGAAGGGTGAGGTAAAAAAAACAGTCCTTCTCTACTCCGGCGGGCTTGACACCTCAGTGATGCTTAAATGGATTCAGGAAGAATATAAGGCACAGATCATTGCCCTGACAATCGATATTGGCCAAATCACAGAAGACTTGGAGCAAATCCGTCAAAAGGCCTTGAAACTTGGTGCTATCAAAGCAATTATCATTGACGCTAAGGATGAATATGCTGACGATTACATCGCAAAAGCTATAAAAGCTAACGCCTCTTATCAGGGCAATTACCATCTTTCAACTCCTGTTGGCCGTCCACTTCTTGCTAAATGGGCGGTAAAAATCGCTGCACAAGAAGGAGCTGATTCCATCGCTCATGGCTGTACCGGTAAAGGAAATGATCAAGTCCGAATAGAGGGCACTGCTCTCGCTTTAAACCCTGATATAAAAATTATCGCACCTGTTAGAGAATGGTCAATGGGACGTGATGAAGAATGGAAATACGCAAAACAACATAATATTCCCGTTAAACAAACTGCAGATAAGCTTTATTCAGCCGATGATAATATGTGGGGCGTCACATCTGAAGGTGGTGAAGTAGAAAATCCAGCATTAATCCCTCCCTTGGAAAAAATTTTGCAGACATGCGTGACTCCGGAAAAGGCATCTTCAAAACCGGAAATAGTTGAACTTGAATTTATCAAGGGTATTCCTGTAGCCGTAAATGGCAAACAAATGAAACTGTCAGATATAATCCTCGAGCTTAATAAAATCGGCGCTAAACACGCCGTCGGAATTGCACATCACATCGAAGATCGTGTCCTTGGTCTAAAAGTCAGAGGCATCTACGAGGCTCCGGCAGCTGAAATTATCATCACCGCCCATCGTGACCTCGAAAAATATGTCTCGACCCGGACGGAAAATGAATTTAAACAAATTGTCGATACTAAATGGGCATACATGTGCTATGGGGCTTTGTGGCTTGATCCTCTTATGGACGATCTTAACGCTTTTATCGATCGTATGAATGAAAAAGTGACCGGGACGGTCAAAGTCCGCCTTTTTAAAGGTAGAGCAGAGGCGGTTGCCCTAGACACTCCAAACACGATATTTGAAGAAAAACTGGCTACTTTTTTGACTGATTCGTCATTTAATCAAAATGCATCAGCTGGATTTATCGAGCTTTATACCTTTCAAATGAGATTAGCGCAAAGATCGGAAAAGACGGTACTACTTTCTTTTGGGCAACGGAGCAATAAGGTAAAACTTCTTCCCGTCGCAAAAGCACTGAATCAAATGAAATATAAAATATATGCTACCTACAAGACTCATAAATTTTTAAAGGTACGTCGAATTGAAGCGATATTAGTTAATAAAATATCCAATCGCCATCTAAAACCCAATCTATTTGACCTACTTCAATCCAATCGGTTTGATTTGATCATCAACATTCCGACCACAAAAGATTCAACATCAAAGGAAATCACTGATGGACAAGTAATTCGCGAATATGCCCTGAAAAAGAAAACGCTTTTAATCACTGATATTGAAGTGGCTAAAAAATTAATAGCGCAGTTACAAAGGCAGATTGGTTGAGTTGATGATTTCCTGCCATCTGGATATATCAGCTGCATTGAAAATTCGATCGCCATTTAAATCTCCTACTACCTGTTTAGCCTGTGTTCTCGACGTTGATTTTGACGACTGATTGAAATTATCAAGTGCGATCTTGTAGTCTTCAGAGTCGCATTGACCGCTATTGTCGATATCGCAATACTTTTTTAAGCGGTCAACTTGTCCCCAATCAGCTGCAGACATTGCACCGCTTTGACTCTTATATCCGCACATTTTCTCAAATGCTGCTTCAAAAGTAGAGTCCAAAGCCTGAGAAACAGTAAGATTTCCGGGAGTTCCCTTTCCATAAGCATAATAACCGTTAAGTCCAATCTTTTTCATAAGTAGGTCATTATATGGCTCTTCTAAAACTCCTATTGTATAGAGATAAACTTTTGATCGATTCACAAAAAGTTTAGTTTGATCTAAAACCTCTTCCAGCGCACTACCATAGGTAGGTTTGCTGTTGACACAATAATTGCATTGGGTACTTTGACTCCCGTTATATCCATTGCATCGAGTGATTGGATTAGTATTTGCGGGTTTACTTCTATCGCAATAACCTTCACTTTTAGTCGTTGATCCAGAACCAGACGGATTATCACCAAGCCCTCTTTGACTACTACCCATGATGTTAGTGTTCCTAAACCAACAACTGTCTTTGCTCACCGACGGTACACCGTCGGAGATAAAGATAACCGCAGTTGGTTTTTTTCCTTCGTCTTTCTTAACTTCACTACTTGCTGCAGAAAGTGCGGATGAAATTGCTGTTCCAAAACCATTCAAATTCATATTTACAAGAGCATTATCAAGTTCCGGGAAACCCACCCAGTTGGAAGTAAAATTATTTTCAACCTTTCCATCAAAAGCCATTAATTTGTATTTTATTCCAATTTGACTCTTATCTTTAACTAACATCGCATTTCGTACCGCTCGCGACTTTAGACCGCTCGAGTCATACATCGTCGATGATTTATCCAATACATAAAGAATATTGGCATCACAGGCTCGCACTCGCGGTCTAACAATCCAACCGTAATCTAAATCATATCCACATTGAATTTGTAAAGAACCAATACCTTTTGAGGTATAACCCGGATCATATCTTGAATCATTTTTGTCCCATCTATAAGCCTCATTCCACCTTCGACCTGATATTGGACCCCAAGACACTCTTGGATTTCCCGGGTAATCGGCTGGATTTTGGATACATCCTTCTTTAGGATCAGTGGTTGAATGATTATAACACCAAGCGCCAACAACTTCGTACTTTGTATCATCAAAAACCAGATCACGCCAATATTCCTTACCTAGATTCTGTTTCAAAGCTTCATAATTAGGTCTCCAAAGTGAGTCGGCCTGTTCTTTAAAATGACTCACTGAACAATTTACCTTTTGTATACAGCTTGTCGAATCAATTACTCCCCAATGGCTGTCTTGTGGATCAAAATAATGAGTTCCTTGCTTAGCAAGATCTGTTTCTTTTAGCACTTTACCCGGCTTCTCGACCAATACTCGTGCTCGGGCTGAGAAAGGACAGTTGACGGAAGTCGGTGTTATTTTAGGTGATGATGTAGGCGTCACGGTCCTTGTTGGTGGCCCGGGAGTACCGATTGGCGGTGTAGGAGTTATTGTTGGAGGTGAGATTGTTTTCTCAAGAATCCACCCAAAATTATATCTTCCACAATCAAGTGCAAGATCTATAGTTCTTTTTTGAAGAAAAGATTGACCGCTAACATCTAATGGATTTGTTATTGGATATGGCTCTAAATCTTTACAACTTCCTTTTCTTCCAACTCTATCCGGATTATAGTTACAGAATTTGTTAACAACTCGATAATTAAATCTATTAGCTTCGGTCAAATAGTCTGCAGGATCATAGAAAAGCATCCGTGAAGAATCTAAAGGTGAAGAGAAAATATTAAAACCTCTCTTTTCACCAAACTCGGAAATTGAAGATGAGGTTAAAAAGGCAATTTTATTTGGTGTGTCTGTAAACAGTTTCTTTGCATCCTGATCCGCTAACACGCTACCACGTGGATAGTCTATTCCCCATGATTTGAGGGAAATCCAATCTCCACGACTCTCTTTAGCGATATTATTTATAAAAGTACCATCGGGGTTTTTAATAAACACTCTAACCACGGCATTAAATGGACAGCTTTCTGGAGTCGGAGTGATTGTACCTGTTGGCGTTGGGGTCTTTGTCGGTGTTGGTGTTTTAGTCGGTGTTATGGTCTTAGTAATTGTTGGTGTAATTGTGGTTGGTGTCGGTGTCTTTGTAGGCGTCGGTGTCTTTGTCGGAGTTATTGTCTTGGTTATTGTCGGAGTCGGACCACTACAAGTAGGACTTTTAGGATATTTTGTATAACGACATTCACAATATGTATCAAAACGTGAACACTCTGTCATACGCGCCAAGTTATAACATTTTAACGGTACTTTTAAAATCGGATCTATATCATAACATCGAGGAAGCCCTGTCCCATCACGAGAGCACGAATCAGTGCATGATGCTCGCAGCGGCGTACTTGTCGGACCAGTTGGTGTTGGACCTGTCGGCGTCGGCCCGGTTGGTGTTGGTCCTGTTGGTGTTGGGCCTGTTGGTGAAGGACCAGTCGGAGTCGGTGTCACGGGTAAACACGCCGATCTCACTATACCTTGATAAAGTAATTCTAACCCCCTGCCCCGATCAGCTTCATAGACAAAATAGATCGTCGCTGGTCGTTTACCATCAGCTGCTTTTAATATATTGTCATCGATAAGCCAGTCCTGTTCGGATCGAGTTGTACATGGGGGGGTACTACAACCACTACCGGTTATATAGGTTGTATCATATATTCTAATTTTCTTATTTTCCTTATCATAAATGACTTCTCGTAAAGAGCCAGAACCACCACCTTCTTTCATCCAAACATAGATGCGATTTTTACCAATATCACTGATATTACCGATTCCGGCCAGACGAACCTGCTTTATACCAAGATCAAGTCTTGGATCCCAAGATACAGTCAATCCCGCACCGTTCATGCTCAACATTTTAGGCATTCCGTGGCTTAAATCTAGAGTTATATCTTTACCTGAATCGTCCTTGGCAAACAACTGTAATTTTACAGCCTTAGGGCATGTTTTTAAATAAAAAGCTCCACCGCAGGTAGTCGGCAATTCCATAAAATACGCTCCCTCAGGAGGTAATGTAATACCAGGTGGAGGAGTAATAACAACTAATGGTTGATTTTTTCCAGTTGATGAATAGGGCTTACTCAGAGCCATTTGTTTAGGAACAGATAGGACTCTCGGTAAAAGTGGTGGAGGTGGAAATAATGACCTTTGAATTTCATTGTTCGAAGCTGCACGGGGAAATAGACTGGTATTTCCACTTTGTTTTCCCAAAAAAGCTCCCAGGATCATCACTCCTAGAGAAAAAATCGCTATTGTAGCTGCGATTTCACCCGCCTTGCTTTTTTTGAAGATTATCTTGTTCATTTCCTATGTACATAAATAAGATAAACGTATTTAAAAAGATTGTCAATAGATATTTTGAAATTGTCCCTTATTTTTCAATTGACACATCTTATCTTTAATGTTAGATTATGTCTGAAATGAGGAAAAATAATCCGTGGAATTTCAAAGAACTTATTTTAGATGAAATAAAAAAAAATGGTGGCTGGATCAATGCACATGTCCATGCTGATCGCGCCTTCACAATTCATCCTCAAAAATTAGCTGACTACAAAAAATACTCACTTGAACAAAAATGGGATTTAGTTGATGATGTTAAAAAAAATGCCAGTGTAGATGAATATTATCGACGGATCAGTCAAGCTTTGGAGTTGATGATCTCACAGGGCGTTACAGCTGTTTGTTCAAATATAGATATTGACCCTATTGCTGAAGATCGAGCAATAAAGGGTGCCATCAAGGCTCGTGAGGTATATAAAGATAAGATTACAATTATATATAGCAATCAGGTAATCAAAGGTGTGATTGAAAAACAGGCACGATATTGGTTTGACCGCGGGGCGGAACTGGTTGATATTATCGGCGGCTTACCCGAACGCGATAAGCGCGACTATGATAAATATGAGGAGCATCTTGATATAATCTTTCAAACAGCGAAAAAGCTGAAAAAAAGGCTTCACATCCACGCTGATCAGTTTAATAGAATTGAAGATAAAGGTACGGAAATGATTTGTAATAAGACTGAGGAATATGGCCTTCAAGGGCGTGTCAGCATCATTCATGCGCTTTCAATTGCAGCACATAACAAAGCTTACCGGGAAAAAGTATATAAAAAATTACGAAATACAGATATCTCTGTTATAGCCTGCCCGACTGCCTGGATTGATTCAAAAAGAAAGGAAGAACTTCAACCGTTTCATAATTCAGTGACACCGATAGATGAGATGATACCTGCCGGTATCACCGTCGCTTTAGGTACTGACAACATCGCTGATTTTATGGTCCCCTTTTGTGATGCTGATTTGTGGTACGACCTTAAACTATTGGCTATCGCTAACCGTTATGTCACTGAAATCGATGAACTGGTGAAAATCGCGACAGTAAATGGAAGAAAAGTACTGGGACTGAAGCCAGACGATCCTGGATCGTCTTGAGCCTATGAACCGGGATTTTTACTCAATAATTGATAAATCGATCTTTTTTAAACTTCGCTGGTAATCTTTATTATCTAATACAAATTTTTTATATTTGTTAAAACTTCCAAAATGATCCAGAATAAATCTTTTTTCTATCCAACTCATATCAAACAATCCGATATGTGTTCTATAGGAGGAATAAATAAAATCTGCGGGATCTTCAACCAGGTATGATGTAGTTGCATTCAAATCAATATAACGAACAACATGAAGTAGTTGTTCTTCTGATTCAATACGTACTGATTTAAACGGCCCCTGAAATAACGCTCCCTTTCGAGAATATTTCAAATTGTAGAAATGTGCGTAACTATTAGACAATCTTTGAATGAATGTCCTTATTCCATTATCTTCGTGCTGTTTTAACAAAAAATGGAAATGATTCGGCATCAATGCATAGGCATAAATTGATACAACGAGTTTTAATCCATTTATGGAATAGGCTTTCTTATTCTCATTGTATTTTGCGAATTGAACTGGAACATTCAGATGCCGATAGTAATCGCTTGCAGCGATAAAATAGTCATTATTTCGTTTATTAAAAAAAATATTTTGTGGCAATAATGTTTTATTGAAAATATGATAATACTCACCACTTGCTAAAATAATTCTACGCCTAGGCATATATATAATAATAACTTATTTTCCGGGTTTGTCAACCTGATACGATCCGGGATCGTCCGAAGATTGGTATTGTATAATGATCTACAATGGCAACGGAAACGATAGGACTTATTTATATCCTCATTTCCCAAATCTGCTGGGGACTGGCACCTAAAACCATCAAGTTACTCTCACCTACTATTCCTGCCTCAATGATCGTCTTTATCCGTTTTATTATGGCTAGTTCCCTACTTTTTTCGCTGATTATTATAAGAAATAAAACAAGAAAAGCTTTATTTTCATTAACAAGAAAACAACTTGCGCTTCTTGTCGGATTTGGTCTCATCGGATCGGGCTTTCCTGATCTTTTTTTTATATATGGAATCCGCCATGCAGGCAGCATAATTGGAATTGTTCTTGCAAGATTAGAAATACCCTTGACAGTGCTTTTGGCAGCTTTTCTTCTTAAAGAAAAGCTGAACCGAACTATCATAATGGCAACTATATTAAGTTTTTTTGGAGTTTTGTTGATTTCTTTCAAAAATTCAACTGCTATTTCTATCTCAGATACTTTTTATCTGGGGGTTATAGCAGCAATTGTCGCAGCTTTCATCTGGGCTTATACCAATATTTATGGAAAAAAGCTTCTGTCGATGACGATGGTCCCTATTATAATTGTAACTATACGTCTGTTTATCGGAGCGATGTTTAACTTGGGATTAACTTTAATGTCAAAAAATGATGTCATGTCGCTTCTTATGGCTATCTCTTTTCAAGATTGGCTAAAGCTTTTATTTTTAGGATTTTTTTCTTCAGCAGTCGGCTACTACACTTTTTACAAAGGATTAGGCTTAATTAAAGTCCAAAAAGCAGCGATACTTCTCAGTGGAGCTATGGTAATAGCTGTTTTTGTCGGTCTTATCACCGGAGAGAGTCTGTCGATTTTACAGTGGTTCGGCGTTTTATCCATCTTTACTGCAATAATACTGATAAATAGGAAATAAGAACAAAACAATCTTGATTTCTTGTTTTACGGAAGATGACTCGGTAAAGAAACTGGAGGAAATGTCGCTTCAGACTCGAATACAGGATCAACTGTCACTTTGGAATATCCACCTTTTGTGCCTCCTCCATCAGTTGGTACTTCAGTCCAGACAAAGTGCCGGCCGGGGTATGCAGGACCAAAACTCATCACTTCAGCTGAAGATTGTGATCTCGCAAGAAAAAGCGGATCGCTTTGTACTTTCGGAGATTGATTGGTTGTATCTACTGAATGAATTGTAGCTTCGTATATTGGCGGAACTTTCCCATGGCCATAGACAAAATAAAATTCCATTTCAGGCCCCCCGGTATGAGCAACCATTGTAGCTACACCCCTAGCACCCGGTTCACCCAATTGTATTGAGATCTCCATAGCATCATACTGATCATTCAAATTAGCTATATCCCAATAATAAGGGAATAATCCACCCATCCTTTTACTATTGTCAATTTTGTACGTATACCACTCTGGTTTCCCACCAAACGCTTTCGCTGCTTCTTGAGGAGTCTTTGGCCAACCAGAAGGCTCTTTACCAGCCCATTCTCTCGCAAGGTCATCAAGTGAATAAATTTGGGGAGGTGCAGTATCAGGGCCTACTGGTGATCGATGTAAGCCCAAGCGATCAGCTACTCCTACTACTGCTCCACCGACGACTACTCCACTAACGCCTCCAAGAAATGTTCTTCGCGAAATTGAGCCACCTAGTTTATGATCAACATCAATATCACTCTCCCCCATATAAAGCAGGATATCAATATTTTATTTATTAATCAATCAGAATTATTTTATTAGATGACCTATAGAGATTGTATTAATAATATAAACTACAAGCTTTGTATAACTTTTTTATAGTAAATTGATTTTATACTCAATTACCCCTTCCCGACTAACCTTTCTTTTCGCCTTAGTAGATCTCTACTGCGGCTCAAAGAGCGGTTTATGTCGGGTGCGAGGTAAATTTGTGAAAATTAACGGTAAATAAATTTGCCTCTTGACAAGTAACTTATAGTATGTATATGATGATATTATGGGTTTAATTTTTACATTTTCTAGAAATGTAAAAACCGACGCGTCAATAAAAATTTTTCGCGCACGCAGTCGATATATATATTATTGAAGCTGCAGGCGCTGAAACCCATAAATTAAAAGTTTCCTTCGACTTCGCTCAGGATCACCCTGAACGAAAACGAAGGATCTCAGAAAGTACCTTTAAATACATATGAATAAATATATCTTGAAAGAACGCTTAAATAACTTTAGGGATAAAGCCAAAGGTCCTTACCTTTCATCAATACCTCCCTAAATAAATTTTAAGTTTCTGTAAACCAAAAAAAATCCGTGGGCAACCTTTGCTAAATAATCAAAGGAAAAAAACCACGGATTTTTTTTGCCTCACACTCTTTTGGTATAATGGAATTTATAGCCAGAGTGCTGGAACGGTAGACAGACCAGTCTCAAAAACTGGTGAGGGCAACCTCGTGAGGGTTCGATTCCCTCCTCTGGTACAGTGATCCTATGGAGCATTGAGTACTTCGCCGGCACGAATATCTCCGTCTTTAATTCGTTCTGATATTGTGGGATTACAATCAGCTAAACCATCGAGTGTCGTCCCCTGTGATTGTGCTAGGCCATATGGAGTATCGCCTTTTTGCACTGTAACAGAATCGTCACATCCCTTAGGAGCTTTAGGAGCGGAGCCAGTACAATCTCGAGTGCTTCGACACAACCGGGCTCCTTTAGGGACATTGTTATAAGATCTCATATCCCCAACGTTACAAAAATCTATTACTCCTCCTCCTGGATATTCAAGTCTCGCCGGCATGACACCAAGTCGAACCTTAGCGGCTAAAAGTCCATCAGATCCTACAGGTACGCAAGCAGCACCTATTGGTGTCTGTCCACCATCGGGAGATGAAGTTGGACCAACTGGACTTCCTCCCCTTCCTAAGCTGGCTATAAATAAACCACCAGCAGCTACTATTGCTGCTAAACCAATAACACCAACGCATCCAACTCTTCCCCAATTGGTTGTGGCTTCATAGGGAGCTTCATGTGGCCCCCGATCTGGTCGACTCATAGTATTTATTATACTATAAATTATATTTATAGATAAAACTAAAAAAAAAATCTATAATAATTTCTTAAAGTATAAAAAAATGTCAGACGAAAATTCAAACAAGACACTCAAACATCTCTCTCTCGCCTCTTTTTTAAATGACATGGGTTCTGATATGATTGCACCTGTTTGGCCAATATTTTTGACTAGTGTTTTAGGAGCCAATATGGCGGTACTTGGTTTTGTAGACGGAATCGGCATAGCTTTTGTATCTATATCTTCAGCTGTATCCGGTTATTTATCAGACCGATTTAAAAAACGGAAAATTTTTATCTGGACTGGTTATCTCTTTGCCTTTATTTCCCGCATAGGATATACCATTTCTTCAACGTGGACTATGATCATCCCTTTCAGGATTTTAGACCGCTCCGGTAAGATCCGATCTGCTCCACGTGATGCTATTGTCGCCGAATTGTCCACCCATGAAAATCGTGGTAGAAACTTCGGACTTTTACGGACTTATGACAATTTTGGGGCAGTATCCGGAATTATTCTGTCTTTAATTTTATTACCAATTTTAGGATACAGAAAACTTTTTTTCTTAGCTGCCATACCATCACTTATAGCCGTTTATTTGATTGTAAAAAAAATTAAAGAGAGCACAAAATCCGAAACTCGAATTTATAAAGGCTTGAGTTTTAAATTAATTAGTAAAAATTTAAAACTGGTGTTTTTACTTTCAACGATATTTTCCCTTGGTTCATTTAGTTATTCATTTTTATTAATCTATGCTCAAAAATATGGATTTAGAATTATTACTTTACCACTCTTGTATCTTGTTTTTACTTTAGTTGCTTCGGTGACTTCTCTTTATTTTGGAAAGTTAACAGACCGAATTGGCAGGCAACCGATTTTGATGCTCTCGTTCGTCCTTTGGGCTCTCACTCTAATGACACTAATTTTTGGAAAAAATAATACAGCAATAATCTTCAGTTTTATTTTTTATGGATTGCATTTGGCTTCGATGGACACATCAAGCAGAACTTTCATTTCTGAGCTTAGTCCTGTCGATAAAAAAGCCAGCATAATGGGAGGTTATCAGATGGTCGTTGGACTTTCTTCATTTCCTGCTTCTTTTTTTGCCGGTTTGCTTTGGGATAAAGTCGGAATACATGCACCGCTCTATTTTTCTCTTATTTTGACAATCGTCGCCGGAGGAATGTTAATTTTTGTTGAAGATTCGAAAAGAGAGATCTGAGGGGTCCATTATCAACCTCGGAGGTTGATAGAAGTAGGCTTTTTTGTTGAATTATGGCGCTAAATATAATTATTATTCTAGTAATTTTGCTTTGCATTTTGTGGTCTTTTACAAGTCGTCGGTTCTCCCCTATCCCCTATTTTCCTACCAATAAGAAAGATATTAACTTAATTATTGATGTGCTACTAAACGACCCGTCAAATTCTGCGATTATCGATCTTGGCGCTGGTACCGGAACCGTGATTTTCCCTACGGCACTAAAGGCATATCGGCAAAAATTAAAAACAAAATTTATCGCCATCGAAATTCACCCACTTCTCTTACTGATCATGCATCTTAAATGTCTTTTTCACCCTAATAAAAGAAATATTTATATTATCCGAGGTGATATTTTTAAAATGAATTTTAATAAAATGCTTTTATCTTATTCTGCCCTCAACCCTCAATCCTCTACTCTCTACCTCTATGTCGGTCGCGAGGCCTTGCACCGTTTGAAACCACAACTGGATAAACTGCCTGCAGGAACCCGGATTGTCTCCTATATGTATCCTTTGAAAGGTTGGTCAGTGAATAAAATCTTATCCGGTTATCATCAGATATTTATCTACATTATATAGATTCCCGCTTTCGCGGGAATGACATAGATCCTGAACTAAATTCAGGATGACAAAATAATCCGATGGTTCAAAGCTAAGTAACTCTCGAGATTACTTCTCGACAGAATAAAATTTCACCCGATCGCCTCTAAACATTAGATCAAACTCACCGGTCGGGCCGTTTCGATGCTTGGCTATATATAATTTCACCATGCGCTTTGTCGCATCCAGTATATCTTCCGATTCTTTTTCGTGATATAAAAACATGACGACATCGGCATCTTGCTCAATCGAGTTGTGAACAACAATATCATTGGCAATGAAATTATGCGTTTCAGGTACGGTGATATCATAGACATCTTCTTCTTGTTGTTTTTCAATCGCTATAAGTTCATCCCAATAAATATCACCCGAGACTAAATCTTGCAGTTTCTCATTGTGGGTAACATCGGCAATTTTCTGCAATCGAGACGGACCAATACCACTTTTAAATAATGAAGATCCTGAATATGACGTCTGCAATCCTACAGTTAAACCTCTCCAAGAAAGGCCGACTGCCTCTTTAGCTGGCAAAACTAATTCTTTCCAGGCGCTATCGTCAAGACAGCCAACATTGGGATTCTCTTTTATCTGATTCAAAATTGATTTACATTTATTAATTATTTTTCCTCTTTTGCCGAAACAACCGATATTATGGAAAAAAAACATTTGGTTTGTTTTTCCCTGAATGACAATATGATAATTTGGCCGATAATTTCTGCCGTCTTTAATCTGCAAAACTTTTCTTAATGTAGATTGTATCCCGACGCGAAGTAGTAAATGTTGAACTTGGATAGCAAGTTTTTGACTTGTTGTCGCATAATAAACAGCGATAGCTTTATTTTTTAAGCTGATACAGCCATCTGTCGCCCAGATGTGTTTCAAAAATAATTGAATTTGTAAAGAAGAACAATTAAAAAGTGATTCTGGTAATTGTTTTTCATAGGAATGAGCAAAATCTAAACCATTTGACAAAAGCCACTGTCGCCAAGGATGATATTTGCGACGTGCCAGTCTGAACGAACTTGGTAAATACACGTGAGACCAATTACCCTGAGAAACTATCCTTCCATTAATGTCAAATAATTTTTTTGCTGCATTTCTAACAATGTTTATGTTTTCAACATCAGAACTCGTGTAGTGAATCGGCTGATGTCTAACATAACACCCGTCACCTACCATATGAGCCAAAAAGATTAAAAGATCATCGCTATAATCATTATTCGACGTTAGATTGTGTGGATAGCGCAAAGGCAATGCATATTTTTCACCGACTTTCATTTCATCTAAACGCACCCATCTACTTGCTTTCATAAATTTATGATTAGCGGAAGCTCTTATGGTTCTTCCTGATCTAAATTTCAATTGATAGATTTGTTTTTTACCACTGTAATAAACTACAGCTGCTTTTTTGGCAACAATTCGATAGCGTTCGTCAACACTCCAGACCCAAATATTATTTTTTCCAACTAAATCGGAAATCGGGATCTGCTTTCCGGTCAATACCAGAGGTATTAGGGTGTCACCGGTTAAACATCCGCTCTCTCTAAGATCTGCCAATTGGGGCTTCTTTTCACCCCGATGTTCGATTGCCCGTGACAGTTGAGATAGAGCCAGAACCGGAATTCTTAATTCTCTTGATATGTTTTTCAGGTTCTGTGAAATGAAAGAAACCTCCTGGACTCTGTTTTCTATTCTTCGTCCCGGATCAATGAGTTGAAGATAATCGACGATCAAAAGTCTCAAGCCTTTCTCAATTTTCAATTTTCTTGCTTTGGTCCGCATTTCCAATATCGACGCTCCTGGTGTGTCATCTATATAGATCGGGGCTCCTGATAATTCTCCCATCGCCTGAGTCAGATGACTATAATCATCATCGCTCAATCGGCCGGTCTTTAATTTCCATGCGTCAATATCAGCCTGACCGACCAGAAGTCTATCGACTAGCTCCTCCTTACTCATCTCGAGTGAAAATATGCCGACTGGCTGCTTTTCATGTAGTGCTGTATGCAGCGCAATATTTAAAGCCAGTGATGTTTTTCCTATTGCTGGTCGCGCTGCCAAAATCAATAGATTTGAATCTTGCATGCCGGCAAGTCTATGATCCAAATCTTTAAAACCTGTTGGAACGCCTCTGACTCCATGACCTTTTTTTGTGAATTCCTCCAGTCTCTCAAAACTCTCAGCTAAGATATTTTTCAGCTCAATAAAATCTTGATGTAAATATGCCTGCGACAATGCAAAAATGTCGGCTTCTGTAGAATCCAGCAGTTTTTTGACATCGCCTTTTTCATCATATGCTTTTTCAATCAAGCGTGATGAAAGTGAAATCATTTGTCGTTTAATATATTGACTCTTGACGATTGAAGCGTAATTTTCAACATAGGCTGAAGTCGGTGTTGAATCGATAAGTTCTGATAGATAACCGGTTCCCCCGATTTTTTTCAGATCGCCTTTTTTCTTTAGTTCGGATGAGAGAGTCACAATATCAACTGGATTATGCTGATCAAATAATGAAATCATAGCTCCAAAGATCAATCGATGTTCTTCGGCATAAAAATTATCTTGATTTACAATCTCTGCAACCATTGACATAGCTGATGGATCAATAAGAATAGCACCTAATACCGATTTCTCGGCATTCACATCATGTGGAGGAACCTTCAGGGATTGCTTTGTAAAACCATCTTGATCAGACATAGAATTTTTTCAAATTACGCGGACACTTCCATCACAACTACTTTCATTTCTTCGCCAAAATCTCCAGGTTTTAATGTTAACTTTTTCACTGGCTCAACATTGCTTATTTCCATCTGTTTCAAGAAATCCGAAAGAGGCGCCACAGATGAAAAACTTGGGTCGTGTTTTTCTGTTCGATAATGCATTGGAATAACCACCGATGGTTCTATAGACTTTATCACTGTATAGGCAGTCTTTGAATCGATGGTATAAAAACCACCAACAGGTATCATCAAAACGTCAATTTCATTAATCTCTTCCGTCAATTCTTCAAATAATGTATGACCCAGGTCGCCACAATGTAAGATTGAGACGCCATCAATTTCCACTTTAAAAAGGGTGTTTTTACCCCGCTCTTCTCCCCTTTTGTCGTCATGATAAACGCCGTAACCCGTGATACGAATACCATTTTTCTCGTACTCACCCGGAATATTAATAATCAATGGATTCCCTTGAATCTGAGAAGCTGCATTATGATCGTGGTGATCGTGGGATACAGTGACAATACCTGCTTCAAGGTTAGGAAATTTAAGTCCTGTAGACTTGTCGAATGGATCCATAACAACTGAATCAGATTTACCCTTTAATAAAAATGCGGAATGACCGAGATATTTGATATCCATATAAAAGTGAGATAAGCATAGCAAAACAAGTCAGGGTTGTCAAAACAAAATGATAAAATATCTGAAATGGTTGAAAAAAATCAAAAAATAAGAGATCAAATGAGCAAACTTGATCTTGACGGCTTACTTATCTCTGACCCTTACAATATCTACTATCTATCAGGTTTTCAGGGATTGGCTCCTGAAGAAAGAGAGTCTTGGATTTTGATAACAAAAGATGAGAATTATTTTTTTACAGATGGAAGATACGTTAATCAAGTTAAAAGTGAAAAGTTAAAAGTTAAAAGTTTACAAACAAAACTTGTCACTCCAGAAAAAACCATCCAGATGCATGTGCAGATGATCGCCAAAAAGGAAAAACTGGAAAAAATAGGTTTTGAAAGTGGCAATCTAACCTATTCTGAATATGAGCGGTTTAAGGAATTAGTCAATTTAGTTCCTACCGATCGATTGATTGTTAACATCAGAAAATATAAGAATCAAGACGAGATAGATAAAATCAAACAAGCATGTCAAATCGGGGACGATGTCTTAAAAGATGCCGCATTGATCATCAAACCTGGATTAACAGAAAAAAATATCGCTCAAAAGATTATTCAGCTTATCGAATTTCATAACGCCGAAGCCGCTTTTTATCCTATCGTAACTTCAGATAGTGGATCTGCTTCCCCCCACTATAATACAAAACAAAGCAGCCGGAAAATCCAAAAAAATTCGGTTGTTTTAATTGATTTTGGAGTTAAATACCAAAATTATTGTTCAGATATCACGAGAATTTTTTTTATCGGAAAACAAAAAGATGAAATTATCACTGTATACCAGCAATTATTAGAAATTCAAAAAAGTACGATTAATCGATTAATTGTACTATCTGAGGCTAAAATGATTGATAAATTTTGTCGGGAGTCTCTGGAAAAAAATGGACTTCCTAATTTTCCTCACTCTACCGGTCATGGTATAGGTCTACAAGTCCATGAATACCCAAAAATATCCTCGTCTAGCTGTGATACTTTGTCAAAAAATCAAGTGTTTACGATTGAGCCCGGTATCTATTTCCCTGAAAAATATGGTTTAAGAATCGAAGACACGATACTTATGAAGGAAAATCAACTACAAGAGGTTCTGACGAAATTTCCTAAAGAAATTCATTTGATATAAATTCGTCTCAAAAATGACAAATTATTTTAGCAGATTCTGTCACTCAACAGCCCCATCAAGTGCTCGTATATAAGTCTCAAGCGCAGATGCCCGTTTTATCGCGAATTGGGACGTGCGCAGACCCCGTGAAGCGGGGTCGAGCAGGCCCACTGAGCCAGGAAAACGTGGCATCAAGCTTGATTATACTGCGCGCTTGGATGGGGCCCCCCGTTTCGTGCCACCTGCTATTCCTTCGCTTTTTCTTCGATCCGATTTTTTAAGTCGTTGAGTTTTTCACTTTCAGGTTTTGAAGGCACTTGCACATTTTGCTGCTCTTTTATCTCCGCTACTTCACTTTTAGTCATTCTTTCATCAACTACAGATTGCTTTACTCTGGATTCAGCAGCTTTTTGTTCTCTTGTTTGGTCTAGCGGCAACTCCTGCTTCATCTCAAGGTGTTTAGCAGCCTCTTGGGCTTTGGGACGATCTATATCTACAAATACTTCCTCCTTTTGACTGTCAATTGTTTGTCTGATTTCTTCTTCTTTTTCAACATCATGTTTCACTTGTTTTGCCGCTTCGAGTTTCGCTTTCAGATATACAGCCAATTCTTCGCCTTTGAGGTTATTAACCATAAATATCGGCAATATATAGCCGACATCATCCAATCCTTGCGATCTAAGATCTTCATTTGAGGATGTAATCTTATTGAGAATATTTGTCAGCGCGATAATATCGGTATTTAACCATTCTTTTCGATCTTTTATTGTGTTTGAAATTGGGACCTCGCCTTTTTGATATTGATCAGACCACATTGATTTAACTTCCTCATAATCTTCAATTGATACTGACGGAGGAATGGTAATTTGATCTTCGATATGTTTCTCCGGTTGAGCGATTGCCGGGATATGAGTCGCAATGACTTTTTGTACTGTCTCATCGGGTAATCCCTCTGCAACCGCAATGGAATGAATCATATTCTTTTTTTCAGCATAGTCAGTGACAGATTTCAAAATGACTTGTTGTAATTTAACCGGTTCGATTTTTGCTTGCTCCTGGAATCGACTAAGCAGCTCCGGTGATGGATGACTTAGATCAACTTGGGGCCCCATAGATACAATAACAACGTTTACCTTTTGGGGTGGTACGTTAAATGTCTGGGAAATATTATTGACAATTGTCGATCGTAGATCATCTTGAGCAAAGAATTTTTCTGTCTCTTGCAGAATGTGTTCAACCTTAACTTTTTCAATTCTTGTCTCACTGCTGATTTTGCTTATCACTTGAGGCGCTGATTGAGTCATATTTTCACTCTTTGAAAGAGAAGTCAATACTGTCTGTACTTGTTGTTGCGGCATCGACGACATTTGAGTTATTGCAGATACTGTCTGTTTATTTGTCGCAATGCTATTTAAAACCGAACTAACTACCTTGGTTGTTTTTTCCTGAGGAAGACCAACCTTTATCGATGTCGTCTTTATGACCGGAGTCACTTGTGGCATGGTTTTTATCAATCGCTGTTTTTCGGTAATCAAGCTTTGAGTCTGTGATGAAAATGCCATGACCGCTTGCTTGGCCATTTGGTCACCCTTGACGGCCCGATCGTATAGCTCTGTCCGCATGGTCATGAAGCGCTGTCTATCTGTCGTTGTCTCTGCTTTCATTGGATTTTTCAGATAGTCGATATTCTTGACAACATTTTCTCGGGTTTGTTTGTTGGTTTCGATATGGGCAATATCGGTCAGCTTGGAAACATGGACCTCGATAGATTTTGTAATTTCTTCAGTTCTTGCCTGCTTAATTTCCTGAACTGTAGCAATTTTTACCGTGGCTTTCATATCCCGGTCTTTTGGCAATTTCATTGCTGTTGATGTCCTACCGGTTGGCACTGGCGCAGCTGGCACCGGTCCAGGCGGAGTCGGGCCTAATCCTCCGGCTTTGAAGCTGTCATACATCGCCATTAATATATTTTTCATCGCTAGTATCCCGTCACAACAGTAGTCTCTGAAAATTCTAAGCAACCACCATGGCAGGATAATCACCGTCCAAAGCATGATGAGGGAAATGATATATTCCGCATAGGTATCAACATAACTTGAGGTGTTATAAGTCTTTAAGGTCTGCGCTGGCCCACCATATAAAATATTTGTTGTTGTCGGATAAATAATTTTATTTACATAATCTGTCCCCATGCCCTGGATTCTTGAAAAATCAAATATAAAAGGAATATGACGCGGTGAATTCCAAATTCTGGCTAATGTCCCTAAAAACAATGATGCAAGTGGTCCATAAAAAACCCATTGAAAGAATACTCCGATCCATATCCAACCGATATTTCTTATAAAAATAAATGGTGCTAACACTGCCAAAAATGGTGACACAATCAGTAAAAACCAGAGAACAATTTTTCGCAATAAAAACATGATGCCGATAAAGTAATACGTCATATTTGTCAAACGTATCAAAAACTTAGAAGTTCTCACAGAATCTAGGGCGATGGTGCTGATATTACTACAACCCTCAAATGTACGATAAGCTTGTTCTGAGGCATTAGCGACATTATTATCGACTTTAACATTACCCGGTACAAAAAAAATATTAAAGACTTTATCAACTCCAAGCGTTCGAATAAAAAATTGCATTAATATATCTGACACTTGAACAATCATCAAAACTATAGCGGCAGAAAAGGTAACATATAAAAGTAACGACACCAATTTAATAAAAAGCGGCGAAACATCAACTTGAAGATTAAAATATCCCCTCTGCCCTATCATAATCCCCAGTCCCATAAAGATGGCGATAATTAGCAGCATGAAATAAGCAATATTTCGAGACAGCTTCCAGACCGACATGATATTTGGTGAATCATCATCAGAAGGATGAGACAATACCCAAGAAATAAATTGCCGTGACCGCTCACCACCTTTGCCAAGTGCGGTTATCTCCGGGTCATGCACCCAAAGATTTTGACGTTTATCTTTCAACCAATCGTCAAATGTACAAGCGGTACCCGCTTTTGTTTGCGAACCTGGCGCTCCCATCCCCGGGCAAAAACTTCTCTCTTCGCTATCTGCGCTTTTGCAGGGTTCGGGTGGATAAATACCGCCGGGGAAACTAAGTGCACTCATTTGTCCAACTTGAGGTGTAGATCCGGCCCCGGGTACCGCTGGACTTTGTGTCGGTGTCACTGTAGGAGCCGGTTGAGCCAGGACACTCCACGGCATCATCAAATTAATGAGCAATAAAAAAATTGGCACTAATAAAAAAAAGGTTCTTTTTCGACCCATGCTTTATAATATGATAAATTTGAACAAAATTGTCAATTGTTAAATTGTTATATAAATAATGAAATTAAATGCAAAAGAGTTGCGAACTCTTGATACGTCGCGACAAATACCAGAAATAAAACGTCTTCCCATCTATTTTATCCTCGACAATATCTATGACACTTATAATATCGGTGGTTTATTTCGCCTAGCTGATGCCATCTCTACTTCAGGAATTTACATCTGCGGCGAATCAGAAATACCACCGAACCATAAAATTAAAAAAGCATCAATCGGCACGTATAAAGTCGTACCGTGGGTTTATAAAAAAAGTACGATTGAGGCGATTGAAGAATTACGGAACAAATTTACACTAGCTGTTATCTCTGTTGAACAACACAAAAAAGCTGTCTCTTATATTAATTACAATTATATATATCCTCTTGCTTTAATCCTCGGCAATGAAACAAACGGAGTGTCAAAAGAAGCGCTGGATAATTCCGATGCCATAGTTGAAATTCCCATGTATGGTATCAACAAATCTTTGAATGTGATTGTCTCGGCTTCAATAGTCAGCTACCATATTCTGACAAATCTTAAATAGTATAATTAACCTCAATTTTGATCCGAATTTTTTGAGTCGCCATATTGATTTGAGAGTTTCTAAAAGTCTAATCTGTCATCTCTATCAACCTCCGAGGTTGATGACCGAGGTTGATGATTCTGACAAAGCAAAATCAGTGAGCAAAAAGTGACATAAACTCGTGCCTGCTCACCTGCGAGGTGAGGAAACTTGACATCCATCTAAAAACCATTTATAAATTTATTAGATACATGAATGATGAATTATTCTCGCCGGAAGGATCAAAAAAAAGGATTATTCTTTTTGTCAGCGTTTTAACAGTCGCTTTTTTAGTAGCCCTTGTATTTGTTTTTTTGTCAGTCAAATCAAAACAAGCGGGATTCTCAGTTGAAAAAGCCAGAGAACAAATTCAAAATCAATCTTCTGTAAAAAGCGGTTCAGAAAATCCCCAGACTTCCGGCAAAGATATTACTACTAATACAAATCAAATAGATTCAACAAATCGAAAGACTACGCAAACCGAAGGTCAAACACCTTCTAATCAAAATAATTTGCCACAAGGAACCAATCCCGATTCAAATCAAGGCGGATCCGGGCAATCCATGCAAGGAAATACGAATAGTCAGATCGCTATTGGCGGACAATCTGTTGAGAAACGAATGACATCCAATTCCATTGCTAAGGATGTACCAAAAGTACAATTTGATCGCTATCAAATAAATATTCCTCTTCCTATTCTTCCGGAGACAGTGTACAGCTATCCACTGAAAAATAACTTCGTAAAAGAAGATGCGATATCTTTAGCCAATAAATTTGGCATGAATCCGGAAAGCTTTGAGACCCAAAATGATTACCTTATCGTCACCGATAACACCAAATCCGATTCAAACGGTTTTTTAAGTTTACATAAGTTTAGCGGTGCATTCACATTTCTTTCCGGAGGTAATCATTTTGCAAATACTAGTTCCCAGGATCCAATCGACATCGCCAAACAATATATGACTGATATTGGTTTTTCTGACCCGGAGATTCAGGTCACGGCCACTTATCAAAAGACTGATGCTCCAAATATCACATTTGTCGAAGCGCATTGGATTGATTCTAAAACTAATTTAGCCAACATGGAAGTCGTCTCAACATTAAATCTTGATACAAAAATTCCACTATCTTCAATAAAAACAGGCGTTGTCAATGCTTCAGCGATAGCAGATCCTAAAATTTATAATGCCTCAGACGGTGGTAATGGACGGGAGCGACCTAACCAGTATAATACTATCACCATCGGTGTATCGCAGGTAGATGACCAGATCATCGCAGTCACCTCGACTCTCAGACAGAAATTAAGCGCTCAAAATCGTACCACTGCTCAATATTTAATCACCCCGGACGAGGCTTTAAAACGAGCTCAAAACGGTCAAATAGAATTCTCATTAGTTTTACCTAGCGGTGCGGGTTTCGTTGATATCAATAAATTGACGCCAAGCGATGTCGTCATCGGTCAAAATGCAACTCTTACTGATTTTATTCTCTCTTATATCGATAAAACACCGAATCGATCTCATGATGAATATCGCCCCTACTATCTGATGCGTGGCAATGCCCAAGTTTCGGGTTATAGGGTCAGTTTTGTACAATTGGTTAGCGCTACTCAACAAATCACGTCATCTGCTTCAGTATTAGGAACTAGCACGTCACGACTTCTCGCACAAAATTCATCTGATACGACTATCAGCAATGAAGGTGATAATAATGCTTTGGAATATGGGACTTTTCAGTTTAAAGCCGAACCGACTTTACCTCCAGACAACCCACCGGCTGGTCAATGTCCTTTCTTCACCAACTGCTACCAACCGAAAGATCTTTGTGGAAAAATATGTTTTTATCCTTCAACATTGGCTGAAGCCAGAAAAGAAGGCGATGTCGGTCGAAGTTGGTATTATATCCCATGTGACAACGAGACGATTCAAGCAGATTCAACTACACAAACCAAGTGGTTTGCAGCTCGTACAAAAGCTCTCGCAGCTTGCAATCCAGCCAATGCTTCTACTTGCCCAGTGCCATCCGACCTAAAAAAAGCTGTCGCCGAGCGGTGTTACCATATCACCACAGCTTCACCCTTTATATATTTGTATAACCTACCTCAAGAAACCAAGACGTCTGTATCAGTTTTGCCTTTCGGTGGAGCTACTTATGCTGATCCAAAATTTAGCAATCTTTCCTCTCAGACTTGGGACGTCACAAATTCTCAATCACCTCTTTATTACGAATTTGATGCAAAAACAGTTTTACCAAAGATAAAACCGCTTCATGATAAATCTTCAGGTTACAAAGTACAAAAAAGCCAACTTTTAGATTTTATAAAAAATAAATTAGCGCCACACTTCGGTTTAAAAACCGAGGAAACCTCAGGTCTGAGCGCTGAGGTGAAACGAGAACTAAATAATTTACCCGAAGGGCTGATAAAAGTGTCTTTTGTCGAACAAGAATTGCTGTCAAAGTATCTTCCAATTAAAGTGAATCCACAACCAAAATCAACATCCAGAATAATTCTTTACCTCTCCCCTACTACTTCTGAGGAGTCTGTTCTTCCACCAAAACTTAGTCCAATCACTCGCACTGGCTTCTCTGTCGTTGAAGTCGGAGTGATGGTTGATCCTAATACACAATTTTAGCAGATTCTGTCGCGAAACAGCCCCATCAAGTGCTCGTTATTAAAGTTTCAAGCGCAGATACCCTTTTTGAAGCATAAATTGGGTGACCCGTCGGGTGAATTTTGCGGAAAAAAGTGGTATCAAGCGCCGAAACTGCGCGCTTGGATGGGGCTCCCCGTTTCGCGCCACCCGCAAAAATCTATAATCGATGAATATCGTATGGTATCCCCCTTGACACCGCTAGATCCCGACGTATCGTCGGGACTACAAGGGTCTGCGAGCAATGCCGTACGGCATTCCTCTTGACAAACCAAAGTTTGATGCTCTACTATTAAATTAAGTCATTATTAAAATATTTTATATATATGAAAAAAAGTTTTTTTATTGCTTTTTTAATTTTCACGGTATTAGCAGTTACAAAATATTCATTTGTACAAGCTCAAGCAGATCCAAATACTCCGCCAGAAAATTCTGCGGTCAAAATGACCGTCGCACGAAGTTGTCTAACTTCAACAACGCCTATTGATCAAATTCGAAATGCAACTCTCGGTGAAGGTAAACAAAGAATCCATTTGACTGGAAAGTGTGAATCTGATGTTGGAGCATGCTACATAACTACTTGTGTTACAACTACTGATGACACTCGATGTACTTCCGGCAATGACGCCTATGATGAGGCTCTCGGGTATGGTAAAAACAATTACACTTCTCTAAAAACAAAAATTCCATACTTTGTATTTGAAGTAATTCCAGATGCTAAATATCAATCGAGCGGGAATGTCGACGTTGATGTTAAAATTTTAGCTGGTCCTGATATTCAATGGTCTTTTTTTGCCGTCGGTCAGCGAACGACTAAAATAAGCAATCAGGGAGATGCGGCCGCTCTGGAATATGGCACTATTCAATTTGAAGGCGAAGAACAATGCATGACTTATCGGGCTGATCCATATGGTGTCGTCTTTGATTCTCAAAGTCTGGAACCGCTTCCTGAGGTTTCTTTGACACTTTTAGACAGTAATAAAAATGTATTTAAATTAGAAGGCGTTCCTAATCCCGTGACCACTGAGGTCGATGGATTATTTAACTTTGTAGTTCCAGAGGGTATGTATTATCTGGACCCCAAAGCGATAAATAAATATGGATTTGAAGCTCAACCGTATATCCATCCAAACTACGTCCGCGCCTATTCTAATATTTATAAACCGGATGAAGTCATCAATGAGAATCCGGACATGCCGGAGCACCGAGATATTGCTTTAAATCCGGGAGTCAATCAACCGTATCGCGGCACGCCAGTAAACATGAAATATGGTACTTATCAGCATGGTGACGTCTTTAAGATCAGTGGCAAACAATCCCACCCATTAACTGTAATTACTTTTAAACAAGGGGATAAAGAAATTAAATCAACCTCAGCTGATCGGTTTGGTTTTTATGAAGTGCTTATTCCTAACGTCGACCTTCTACCTGATAGTAAAATCGACGTTTATCTGACTAAAGTTGATTTAACGCAAGAAACACAAACAGCACAACCTAAAAAAAGTATTTCCATCAATCCTTATCCCCCATATATCGAGGGAAAAGCGATTAATCCCAAAACCGGTGGCGTGGTGCCCAATGCGAAAGTCGTTATCAAGATTAAAGGTTCTGACAAAGTAGAAAGTCAAACTGACGCCGACCAAAACGGTATCTTTAAATTCAACCCTGATGAGGTGCCTATCATTCCATATTTTCTTGAAATCACGGCGCCAAATTCACTCGCATCTGTTAAGCAAACACCGGTTGAATTTGCAAGTTTAAATAAGGAATATTTAGCGGCAAATAATATCAATCTGATGACAGCGACGAAAAATGGTGTTCCTCTGATGGAAAAACGAAAAGAAGACTTACCATCAGAGACAACTCAAATGCCAGAAGAAAACACAGGTTCACAAGGAAATCTAAACCAGTTGCCTACTACTCAACCAGAACAATCAAACAGCTCATTAGTACTTGCCTTATCAATGCTTCTGATTCTCATCGTTGCAGTAGGTGTTTTGGTTTACTTTAAGCTGAAGAAAAAAGGTGGTCTTGATGAAGAACCACAGGCTCCACCTACTATGGTGTAGTAATATTGAATTGATTCAATTGCCTCAATGTGTGAAGTGGGAATTTTTGATGTTGATGTTTTGAATATTTGATATTTTTGAGATGAGAAATTAGTCCCACTTCAAAAAACTCAAAAAATCAAGATATCCAATTCAAAGAACTCCCATTTCTCACATCAAATCAACCTCTGATATACTATAATGTAACAATTAGCCCGGGTAGTTTCAGTGGCAGAACGTCCCCTTGGTAAGGGGAAGGTCGCGGGTTCGATTCCCGCTCCGGGCTCATTTTAAAACTTTCATCGCACGATTAATTCTGCAATCTAGAAATCGGTCGCTGCCATTTATATATTGATTCTAAGCAATTTACTTTGCTGTATAATAAATTTATGGATGTTAAAGATTCAAACGATTCTTCGTGGTTTATCCCCGAAACAACCGCACGTGAAGGTAGAGAACGCAATCTTGAAATGTATGAGGGTTTTTTGGGTTTTAATCGTGAAGATCTACGAGATAAGACTATTTTAGATTTAGGCTCGGGCGAAACTGAAAGATTCTCGCGTGAACTCAAAGACGCTGGTATAAAAACAACAGTTATCTGTCTTAATCCTGATTATGGTCTCGATAATCCAAATAGATTTCGTGAAATAATTACCGGAATTCCGGATTGGCAGCACCAATCTGTCGCAGCAACTGCTCAAAGCCTGCCTTTTGCAGCTGAAAGTTTTGATTTCATCTTCGCTAACTATTCAGTGACAGTGTTTGCATCACCACACCTCAAATCCACGTTGGCAAAACAATGGGCTTCCGAATTAGCGAGAGTCTTGAAGCCAGGAGGTGAAGCTAGATTAGCCCCCATATATGCAGAATCGTATAAGGATGAGTATCAAGACTTAGACAGCATATGGAAAAAAGCGGGTCTTACTGTAAATATCCAAGATATAACAATAGCAGATCTTGGACTAACGGATATGTATCCCGATCCCAATCAATCATCCGGCCAATCAAGATTAATCATTAAAAAACCAACTCAAGATAATCAGTCTTCAACTTCATCTATCCAGCGATAGCAGGCAGAAAGATCACCAGCGTTGGTCGTCCCATCTCCATTGACATCAGCTGCAGGAGTCAAATAATTAGACACCATGTAGGCAAAGTCCAAACCATTAGTAATTAGATCTCGTGGTGGACGGATATCACAAAGTTCTCTTTGCGTCTTAGCATCGGAAACGACCTGACCATTGCTCATTACATCAACATCAAATATGGCTCCATTATCTCCGCTCAGAGATCTTGATGAACAGTCTGCTGTCTGGCCAGAACTAAAAAACATGGTGCATGATAGATCCAGCTTGTCGTTTTGAAGTATGGGCGTACCATTAATTTGTAGTAAATTTTCAATTAGAGACACGGTGTCTTTTGATAGATCTACTGTTTTAGTAATCGTCGTACAATCATTTGGATTACCCCTACGGCAAACCTTGATTTCAACTTTACTTATACTTAATTTAGACGGATTACTAATATTTAATTTTACGAAGAAATTCTGACTGGGAATTGACTGTCTATTTGATATACTGGGTGACACAGCAGGAGAACTCATTGGTTTAGTCGAAATATCACCGGCATTAATCGTAAATCTGTCAATTTCAGTACCATCAACAGTCTTAAAAGTAGCACTTGCCCGATTTGAAGCTCCATCATTAAAGGTAAAAAACAAAGCTCCCGACTTAGTATGTGAGACGATATTATCGGAATAATTGATACTATTTCTTTCTCCCCAATTTGAACCTTGTTTGTCTTTATAAGTTTTAATATTATTAGCATAACTTTTTGCCCAAATTTGTCGACCGTCTTTCCCATTGCAATTTATTGTTCCCAAACCGTTCTTATCTGTTGATTCATCGTTTAATCGACATCGCCACTGACTCCGATGTTCATGAGTACCCCCCAATGCATTGACAATGGATATCGTTTTACCCGGACTGACACAAACATTATCCGTCTGATTACATGCAGGATCAGCAGTTAAATTGACAAAATCAGAAATTGTCTTGGTACGCGAATACATATGCTCATCAGAGTTGATGATTATAGCTCCGGCACGTCGGCAAGCTTCATATGATAACCATCCAGAATTATAGGATTTCGTACCAAGTTGAATTTCAGTATTTGGTCGGTGCCATATACATATCTTCCATGGGGAACGTGTCTCGGAGAAAATATTGGTTATATATGTGGCTCGACGATCATCAGACCAAGCTTGCGGATTACCTTCATTATTATTTACGAATACCGTCGTGATTCCCTTGAAAGTACAGGAATAATTAAGCCCTATTTGGCTCTCATCGCTGTAGTCACAGTAAGCATTGGAATTTTTCTTGACAAGTTCTATTACTTTCGGTTGATAGCGCAACCAATAATTCTCAAAAGTTTCATGATTTCCAGCTTCAAGAAGAATCGGTAAGTTTGCAATACCATTGGTTATCATCCTATACCAGCCTTCGGAATCACCCACTCGATCAAAATCGCCACCATTTAAAATTAAATCTGGCGAGACGCTTCTTACAAGCTTCCAGACTTCACTTGGATCTGCCAATGGTGACGTAAGACCTGGAGAATTTTGTCCATCCAGGCCTTGATCTGATACAACAGCGACTTTTAACGGTCTTGACACCATCTTTTGCTCTACGACAAAGCCATAATCAAAATCAGTCAAGGTGCAGTCAAAAGGAATACAGAGCGTTTCCGATTCGCCATTATTGTCAGAATCAATGGTTCGGGATGTGGCTTTTTGGCTATTATTACTATTCATGAAGGCTCTGTTTATTTTGTAGTATTCTTGATCGTAATTTAATTTAACACAAATTTCACGATCTGTCCCGGGTACATAAGTACGATTATATGAAATTCTTGATCCATCATTATTTAAACCATAATGACCATTTTTGAAATAGACAGGTTGAGAATTTGGTTGATTGGTCAACATATGCCATTGACGATTGAAATCTTTAATTTCAGTGAAATCTCGCTCCCCAATCAATGTATTTAGATGTAAATGTCCTGTAGATAATATATTACAGCTGATTGGTCCGGTTGTGACTGTCGGTATTGGCGTTGAAGTTGGAGGAATTGGAGTTGAGGTCGGCCTGCTTGTCGGCGTCGGTATCCTGGTCGGAGGCGGCAGAGTCGAGCTTGGGTCGATAGTAGAGGTCGGTGAAACCAGCACGCTCGAAGGTAGAACTGATTGACTAAGAACCGGTGTTGGGGTTTTAATTGGTGCGATGGTAACAAATGGAGTGCCATAATTAAACTTATAATCCTGTTCAACTGTACAAGAACTTACCATCTCCAGAAGATCCAAAATACAGTCTTGAGGATAATAACCCGCTTTTTTACCAACACCCGTGCATGAAACCGCTTCTGATTTGATGGCGTAAGACTTTAACCAGGTATTATTTTTATCATAAAGGCTTGACCAAAGGACTAAACCCATTTTTTTATTAGCCGGTATTGTATAGTTTATCTGATAATTCCAATTTTTAGCCTCTCCGGTAAACGCAAATCCATAATTAGTATTGATGCCGCAATCGATATTACCTGCTGCATTTAATCCACACAGACTTAGCTTTACCTGACATCCGACCTCTGACGTGCAATCAGGATCACTTCCAGAAGGAGTGATTTTCCCCTTGATAATTCCTTGATTGCTTGGACAATTGACAACACCGAGGGTTGGTTGAGACTCCGTCTTCGGCTCGGTTGGTTGAATTTTTGATTTTGTCGGAGTCGGACTGGCTGTCGGCGAGGGTGTTATTTCACCTTTAAGCAATACATTCCATCCATATTGCACTCGCCCGCCGCATCCGACGCGAATACCATCAATTGCTGCCACAGCTTTTTCCCATCCGTATTCACAGGAACTTATCTTTGTCGATGGATACTGTGATTGTTTATCTTTACAAAAGGAACTACACGTTAAAGGGTCACCAGATATTTTGCCACTTGGGTCTAAATCATAGCAAAAAGTGCCAACTACCTGGTAATCTTTTGCCTTAGTGCCTTCTTGAGAGGTCAGTTGAATTACTGCAGTTTGATTCTTTGCGGTATTTGTACTAATGTCTGCCGACGTCCAAACAACTTCGGCTTTATCCTGAGGATTGACTATTTTAAATTCACCGCTTAATGACGCAATGGGAGTTCCTGTGATAAAGGGAAAAGTTCTGTGATAGCCAAATCCAGAGATGCCGGTTAATATCTGACCTTTGTATCTTACTTGACTATAACTGCCATAATCACAAACTGAAGACGTCGGCTGTTGGGCAAAACTAGATGATCTTTTAGTTTGTGTTATTGAACGACCACCAAGAATTACACCCAACGCGACTATAACAAGCGATGCAATAGCTAATGTAGTCAAGACCTCACCTGACCGGGAAGAAAATAGACTCTTTCTACTCATTTTTTCATTTTAATGAAAATTTGTGGCATAATCAATAATAATAATAGCTATGAAAAAAATTAGACTGAGAAAAGTTGAGCCTATCGATACAAAAATTATCTCAATCAAAGTACTATTTTTAGTAATTTTACTTTGTTTGGGCTTAGTCGTGTCGCGTTTTGTGAAAAAACCGCAATCCCAAAACAAAGATCCACAAAATAATTCATCTAGCATAAAAGATATAAAAAATCCATTAGGCGACGTCAAAGGATTGATGAGCCAATTTAATGCAGACAGCCTTAAAAAGAAGTCGGAAGATTTGGCAGATTATCTTGTCACTGAAACTACTGATCAAATCGAAAAAACCGCCTCTGTTGCAGGTAATACCGCTCAGGCGATTATATATGATGCAGCGCTGAAGCCCTTTGTCGATCAATTTAATAAATTACCTGACGGGCAAAAAGAACTTCTAAAAAAACAACTTTGTCGATGATTACCCTATAGTGGATATATTCGGCTACGCTCAGAATCAATCATAAGCCGCTTAATTCGCACATTTGATATGATAGGTTGACAAATAAAAAAACTTATAGTATAATACCTTCATATATGAAAAAACTTGCTCTTTTTTCAACTTTGATTTTTCTTAGTCTATTTATTGCATCTGGCGTCAGAGCCGAATATGGGGCTTATCAACCATCTACATTTTCATATTCAATAACCGTTGACAAACTCGTAGGTCGACCCAATGGAGATGCTAATGACACTAAAAATTATGTCGATAATATTCCCACTGGTGACCGTTATTTTAACCAGGGTGAAGATATTTGGTTCCAAGTCAAGGTCAAAAACACATCCAATACTACCATTACAGGCGTGACTTTAAGAGACTTCGTGCCTACTTACGTTGATCCTATGGATGGAATTGGAACATTTGATTCTGGAAGTCGTGTCGTTACCGCTAATATAGGCGATTTTGCTGCAGGTGAAGAAAAGATTTATTACTTTAAAATGCGGGCAAATTTACCCGGCAATATTAGTGCTTCTTGTCTAAATAACAAAGCAGAAAGCTACAACGATAAAGTTAATGATTCTGATGTCGCGCAGTTTTGTATTGAACAAAAAACAACTGCTTATACTACACCTGCTATCACCTCAACAGCGGTAAAAGGAGAGATGACTAGGATAGAAAAAGTTCCTTCAGCTGGTCCTGAATATGCGATATTTATCGCTACTTTTTCGGCCATCAGCGGTTTTGTCGGCTTGAAGCTCAGAAAATCTAGGTAATAGTTGTGAATAACCTTCGTTCTACTTAATTGTACGTTCTTCGAGTTTTATTCCTACATTTACGTTGACAGATACTTCGTCTATTTTTAATAAAATATAGGTGATTTGAAATTACTTGACATATTTTGAATATTTGTTATTTTTAATTTAATGGAGTTAAAAAAAATAAGCGCATCTTTAAGACGACAAAAAATATTTCTCTATGCGATTTTTTTCTTTTTAGTTTTATTTACGGTCTTGATCGTCGCATCAATCGAACAAATAAAACAACAATCACTTAATCCGACCTCATATGGGATGATTGCAAAAACATTCGATAAACAAAGTGTAAATTTTCCAGCCATTATTAAATTGGATACTTCAGAAAAAACGACTTCAGTAAACCAAACATTTAAGGTCGATGTCTATGTTGATGCCGGGCAATATGAAATTCTAAGTTCAGATGTACGTCTCCAATATGACAAATCTTCTATTGAGCCACTATCGGCAGAAGATGGTGGTTTTATGACACTGGTTTATTCTGATCTTTACTCAAAACCGGGGAATATTTATCTCGCTAGCGTTGTCGAGGAGGCAAAAGACTATCGAACAGGAAAAGGCAAAGTCGCTACGATAACTTTCAAAGCCATTAAACAAGGAAAAAGCAAGATTAGTGTAATCTGTATTCCAGGGGTCACTGCCGATGATTCCAACATTTCAAAAAACGATATAAATGCCACTGATGTTATTGATTGCAGAAAAAACTATGTAGTTCCGGTCAATGTAAAAACAGATACTTCATCTCCTGATGAATCACCAAATGCAAGTTGTTATGCTGACGGCTTCCGATGGGGCCGTTTAGTACATGCTTTTGGAGGGACTCCATGTTATGATGGTGCAACTTTTACATGCCACGGTAATACACAAAACGATAATAGAACCATTAGTCGCCAGGTACCAACTGGTCGCGGGGGTTGTCTTTCTGAAGCTGATTGGAAAAAAGAAGCCGTCACGATCTGCCGATGTGTGCCTGAACCTGAGACTGGATTTGATTGCGTTTATAAGAAGTTAAACCTATCCCCTAAGCAATTCACAGGAGAATTCATCAGTTGTTCAAAGCTGGGCCGGTCTACTTCGTCATGCTACTATGAAGCTGAAATTACGTGTAATAACGATAAAGTCTATCAGGTATCGATGAATTACTGCGCTGCTAAAAAAAGCGACAAAGGTGGATGGGATTGGGATTTTGCCGCAAATTTGATATGTTGCAAAAGCGTTGGTAAACCCGCTTGTCGGGAATTTAAATTCGATGAATATTCTATTTGTAAAGCTTATTGTCTAGAGCGAGGATTTACCTGTGTCTCCGGCGGCACGCGCGACTTAAAATGTGATGATCCGAAGTGTTGACAACTCTTTTTTAATCCGTTAAAACTAAATTCTGCCATGCGTTTAAATCGTCTTTATAATCCATCCTCTCTCATCTATCAACCTCCGAGGTTGATATTGAAAATATTTAGGTTTTCACAACAAGCTAAATAGCGATTTTTGATGATAATAGTCCGTTGCAATTGTGTTTCACTTGTGGATAATAATTGCATGCCAGGCAGAAAGATACCGCTCGTAAATGACAAAATTTACCATATTTTCAATAAAACTATTGATCATAAGAAGGTTTTCGAATTTACTGCATCCTCTTATCTTTTTTTGGATCTTCTTAAATATTACCGTTCTAATAATGCTACGGTTTCTTATTCTAAATTCAAAAAAATGCCACCAAAATTGCAAGGCCAAATAATCAATAAAATTTCTATAAAAAATTCACACAAAGTAAGAATACTTGCATATTGCCTGATGCCTAATCACTTTCATTTACTATTACAGCAATTAAAAGCAAATGGAATTTCTAAATATATCGCCGATGTACTGAATTCATTTACCCGTTTTACCAACACAAAAACAGTACGAAATGGTCCTATTTTCTTAACACAATTTAAAGCGGTAGAAATTGTCACTCGTGAGCAATTAATTCACGGTACCCGCTATATTCATTTAAATCCCTATACAACTCGTGTTATTAAAATTAAGGAACAATTAGTGAATTATCAATGGTCATCATTACATGAATACGCAAAAAAAGGTGGTATAAAGCTTATCAGCACTGATATGGTCTTAACCGAATTCAAGCATAATCGAGAGAGTTTAATCAAATTCACTCTAGATCACGCTGAAACGCAAAAAAAATTAGGAGCTATAAAAGATTATGAATCATAGAATTACTTTACCATTTTCAAGACCAGCAATGGGTCATAAATGCACTTTTATCCCGGTGCAACAACGTTATCAACCTCCGAGGTTGATAACGACTGATCCCAGATATCAGAATAGGGAGCTTGTTCTAGTCCTTCATATATCCCTTGATATATGGCGTCCAGCCGATGCATCACTGGAAGTCGATCAGGTCTCCTAGGATCATCAACTTGAGGAAAAGAAACCGGTTCACCAAAATAAACTAAGACATGACGACGATGCAGTTCTCCATCCTCTCTCCTCTCTGGCAATAGTTTAGGAAATCTATCATCTTTTGTCTGAATATGACTAAATCCACGAAGAACAACTGGGACAACCGGAGCTCCACTACGAAGCGCCAAATCTGCCAATCCTGATGTGACTCGTCGCTCCAGAAAAGGCTTTGAGCTTCTTGTTCCTTCTGCAGCGAGAACTGTTGAATAACCATCGTTTAATAAAGCTACTAAATTATTGACACTCTCTTTGACTTCTTCTCTACTGGCACCATCTTTCTTCCGTGCAATCGGAATCATAGGGGCATACATTTTCCCAACTAAGTTTAAGCGTTTATCCGTCCACCAGGGTTTTAGGGCGGCCGGAAAGGCAATTGGCGTTTCTGCTTGATCTGATACCGTCCAATAGACTATAGCATCTTCACTATGACCGCCATGCGGGGAAAAAGCATAAATAGCCGGATTTCCTTTTACAGTTTCTAGATTATTTACCCCCAATACTTTAATATCGATCGTAGGAAGATTTTCGCAGATTAATCGAAGCAATCTTCTACTTACTCTAAAAGCCAATCGGTTATCCGGATAATAGCTATACTCTTCTATGAATTTAAATTGCTTAATTTAAGCCAGAATTTTTAACCTGACTAAATGAGTTTACCATAAATAATCAGCTTTTTCTAACGATCTAATCACATCTCTTTATCAACCTCCGAGGTTGATTATTATGATTATTTCCGAGGTTGATTAGAGATTGATTAGTTTAGGGAAAAATAAGGCTCGTCAAATAGATCATAAAAATCAAGTTGATCTTGCTCCGATATCTCGTCATTAATTTCAGAAATAACACCTTTGATGAAATCTGAAAGTTCTAAATAAGGTATTTGTTCTACCACGACTTGACCGTATATTAAAGATATTGCTTGAAGCACTTTTTCTCGGATTAGATCTCTATCAGAGCCTTCGATTGGAATAGATCCAAAACATACCATTCGTTGACCCTTTATATCACCAGCAAACTCATAGGCACCTGCCGAACCCATCATATTAGGTTGGAATGCCGCATCTACTGATAAAATTCCATGTTTAAAACCTATTTCATCACGATCGATATAATCAGGATTTCCTCCAGATTCGACACAAATATCATAAATAGCACCCGGATGAGTGATAATAGACATAAATTGTTCAGGTTTCATCGGGGCTCTATACATCACTGCGGTGGGACCAATATTTTTAAGTTGAGGATGACTCTCTATAGGAGACATATCTAATTATTATACTATAGGATTCGTATAAATGCAATAATCGTTGCTACTCGCCTCCCGAGGTGAGGTTGTTTGAATCGTAGACATAAGCTTTACCATTTTCAAAGCCAACAATGGGTCATAAATGCACTTTCAGCCCGTTGCAACAGCACTATCAACCTCCGAGGTTGATAAGAGGTTGCTGAGGCTAGTTATGCAGCTTTGGCTTCGAGCTGAGTAGATTCCCAATATCCAACTTCAAAACTTTCTAATTCTTTCATAACATCAACCAATACCGGTGCCAAATATTGACCAGCCGTTACTCTATTACCTTTTTTATCAGGTATTAACGTCTTTCCATCAGGATCAAACATTGCGGCTACTACGACTAATTTCGTGGTCGGGTTATAAGCGGCGCAAACCAAATTTCGTACTGTTTCTTTTTCTGCACCTTGCGCAGTTCCCGTTTTTACGGCAACACCATCGGAAAATTGCATCACTGGAGAAGATTTGCCATATCCTGGCAAACGGGATTCTTTATCTGATAGCATAGCAGTAATTTCATCAACAGTCTCTTTTGATACGACACGCACTCCAGAAGTTTTTACCTGTCTTCCGTCAGACGCTTTAGCTGTATGAAGTCTAACTCGATTACCACCGTTAGCTAGAGTCGCATATGCAGTTGCAAGCTCAAAAGGTGTAACTTCCAGTCCACCACCAATCACCATTGTAGGTGAATAGCGATCAGGTCTCTTATCAACGACATCCCTGAAACCACTAATACCCATTCGTTTATAGATATCCGCTAACAATACCGCGCCGTCTACTTGAGCATTGCTTACTGCAACGGTGTTATAGGAGCTTGCCAAAGCTTCAGAAAACGGTACCTCCCGAGTTACTTCTTCCTCATCCCAATTAAGAATTTTAATTCGTGTCCCATCAGCATTTTCCAATACGACCGGTTCGTCGATAACTTTTGAATCCCGCATTAACCCTCTCTCTACTGCAACTAAAGCTGCAATTGGTTTTGTAGTAGAACCTGGGGAAATCGGAGCTTGAGTTAGATCCATTTCTGCTGCTTCCTTATCTCTCTCGTACACACTATCATGAATACCACCAAGATCAACTAAAATTTCTCCCGTTTCTGCATTTACCACCATTAAAACCCCATTTAATCCAACAATTCCAAACCGTCTTTCAATATCCGCTATTTGCTCACGCAGCCTCTCACGTGCTTTAACTTGCAAATCATGATCTATTGTTAGTCGAATGTCTCTATCTGCTACCACACCCGCCTCTTTAAGTTCTTTGAGCGCTTGGCTAGAAGCAAATCGAGTAGTTCCTTCCATACCTTTAAAAAGATTTCTTTCGTCTTCTATCCATCCCAGAGGTAGTTGAATTGATGCGTCATAATCACTTCTTATCAAACCGCCTTCCTCCAACATTCTAGATAATACATAGTTTCGTCTCGATAGTGCCGCATCACTATCTTTTGAAAACATGGCTGGTTGTTGTATCAATCCAATCAACAAAGCCGCTTCACCAAAATTCAAATCTCTGGCTGATTTATCATAATATGCGTGAGATGCCGCTTCCAAGCTATAAGCATTTCGGCCAAAATATACATTATCAAAATATTCTTTCAAAATTTGCATTTTTGCCTTCTCTTTTGACCCAAGTTGTCGTTCCAGGTATTCTTCATACAGTGTTGATAACGCCATCTCGGTCACCTTTCTCTGCCATCTTGCATCAGTATCTGTAAGCTGTGCTTCACGCTCATCATCACTCCACGCCTTAGCTCTAACCAACTGTTGTGTGATTGTAGATGCACCTTGGGTTACATCGCCATCATGAATAAAAAGTGCTTCTAGAGCTCGAGCAGTCGCCTCCGTATCAATACCCGAATGCTCAAAAAAAGATTGATCCTCACAGGCAACCAATGCAACAATGACTGAAGGAGAAAGATCTTCTAACGATGTTGGCAATCTGACTATTCCTCCATCGGTATTATCATCCGCATCAAGATGCAAAGTACGTAATACCTTTCCAGAACGATCAACCATATGACGACTATAGCGTGTTGGTTGTAATAATTGTGTAAAACGTGATTGAAGTTCTCCGACAGCCTGATCTGAAATATCATGAAACCTCTCATCCCATGAACCTACCATATGCCGTGCTTGTTCTATAGCGCCAGGTGCTAATGCGGCTGTATAGGCTAAAGCTCCCGCTCCAACGACTCCAGCACCAAGTCTAAGAAATCCACGACGGGTTGGACCTGGTGATTGTACATCTTCAGCGCTTGACGGAAGGACCACATCGGGCTGATGAACTACTCTTTTATGTTGATAGATAAGACCTCCGACAGATGCGACTCCTGAAGCAGCCAGGGTTGTTAAGATTTTTTCTCGTACTTTTCCAAAACCGTATCTTAATCTACCTTTTCCATTTTGTGGTACAACTGATACCTTTTTATCCACAAAAGTGGTTTGTCTAGATCCTTCATTTGACCCCTGATCATTATTTATGGCAGGAGGTGTATCAACGGTTACGTTATAATAAAGCACTCCTGGTGACAATTCTCCACTATTTGCTCTTTCTATACAATTATGGACAAACAATTCTATTCTCGAATCAAAATTTATTACTGATCCATTGTCTCTTTTTTCAACTTTAGCTAAACCAGATCGACTTTCCGCAATCCATTTAACCAAAATATCAAAGGCAGGATCCGCAACGTCTTCATCGGCAAGTCTATTAACTAAATAATCGTGCACGGTTGATTCAGCTGATTTACTTATTGGAACATGATAAATATCTGCTTCGTTAGTTATCGCTCTAGTCGGTATTTGGCTTTCTGCTAAAACTTGCTCGTACCAGATATGTCCCCGACGCTTCACAAACCGCTCCCATTGTTGCTTTGGATCAGTACAGGATTTACACACATCTGCTAATGCACCTTTTTTTTCAGCATAAGTCACTAGTTGAAAAGCGATATCAATCGGCCGATATAAGCTTCCCTGACGATGGTCCTCGGGATTTAGTTCATCAACTGATCCAGAAGCATTGCTAGCAAGCCATGCAACGAGACTAACTCCCACCTGTCGACTTCTCTCTGCTACTTCCCTTGACCAAATCACAGGCGGATCACCTTCAAATATAACCCGACCCTGATTAAAAAGATCAATGATGCCATCTCTTAAAAGTTCTTGATTTATAGGATCGTCTTGATAGTCTTCAACTTTTTGGGGAGGTAATTCGGCTGAAATACCATCGGGATGCAGGAATACTTCACCCGCTTCTTGAGTCTCAGCTGTTGGCGCTACAAGATGCAATCTATCATAAGCCTGCCGCGCCATTTCCCCGACGGAGTCATTTACATAGGGTGCTCCCATTTCAACTACTTGTTCGGCGTAGGGTCGAATCTTGGGAAGAGCTTCCCTAACAATTTGCTTTCCATCTTCGATCCCATCTGTTACTAAAAGCCTAAGTTGTGGAATAACTTGCTGGGAAAATACGTCTCGTGCATCCGGAACAAATTTTATTGCCGCTTCATATACTACTGGCACAGCTGCTACAACACCAAGACCTGCAAATCCGGTTAGAAGTTGTCGTCTTGAAAGACCGATTTGAGGTCGAGGAACATCTACTTGATGGATCGGATCTATTTCGACAACCGGTTCTTTACTACTCTGAACTTCTCGCTGTGATTTCTGATAGGCCTGCCATGACTGCATCCGCGTTGACGAAAATACACGGTGGAGAGCATTTCTATTGATAGTTAATGCTGGATCGCTAAGAAGATCTTTTCGAAGTTCCTTTAAATATTCATTGAGTTTATAGGCACCGTAACCGTAGTCTGCAGTGTAGTCAATATCAAATGATGTTAAAAGATCGTGGGCCAACCGTCTTCCATCAGAAGTTAAACGGGAAGTTCTTCTTCCGGTTCGACTTCGGGCTTCTGAAAGCAGCGAAGTGCCTCCATCCGTTTCAGCAAATCCATCGACAATCAAGTTGCGGGCACGATCATATTCAAATATTTCACCTTCATCGTGTATAAAATCTGAAACCTTCGCTCTAATTCGACTCGCAAAAGAAGGAGACTGCAGAGGTGTTGTTCCAGAATTCTCGACGCCGGTTAATCTAGACGTGGGTAAGATATCTGCTTCGACTGACATATTATCCTTAATTATATATTATAGGTTGCTTAAAATCAATAAGAAGCTCCCCTACATTCTAAGTTGAAGTGCAACACTTGTTTCTTTTGAAGACGTAAATCTTCTGAACTTGTAACTGTTAGCTTCTTTTTCCATAACTTCATTTGGCGTTTGATAATGTAAACATTTCATTGGTCT
>Ga0209542_10000561_pt1 | contig 89915 bp, 75 predicted proteins | sample RifCSPhighO2_01_FD_184028 | JGI IMG/M metagenome (GOLD analysis project Ga0209542, IMG submission 184028) | Soil microbial communities from Rifle, Colorado - Rifle CSP2_plank highO2_0.1 (SPAdes) (version 2) | ecosystem: Environmental > Terrestrial > Deep subsurface > Rock core/Sediment ...
CTCGCTGTGTCTCTCGGGAGATGCCACACCATGCCGCACCACGTGGCCGACTACCGGAAGCACCTGGCCCTTCACTCCCTCCACGTACAACGGCGTTGCCAATCAAAGCACCACCACACCACTGTGGTTGAAGGACACCATGGTCTTGGCTTCGACGACCTTCTTCACGCAGGCAAGTACCACAATGTTCACGAACACCGGAGACACCTGGCTGACCAGCCCCACCGCCTCATCACTCCTTGCGCTCGACAATCTGGGGAAGGTAATCGCCACCACCAGTATCGGCACCAATCTTCTGACTGGCATTCTCGGCGTCGGCACGGGCGGCACCGGAGCCTCTACCTTCGGCCAAGGATGGATCTACTCCACCGGAGGCACAACAGCTCTCGCCGCTTCCACAAGCCCAACGGTCAACTACGTGGTCGCCACCTCCACCACCTTAGCCTCCATCTTCCCCTTCGCATCCTCAACCGCACTCACCATCTCGGGCAACACATACCTCACGAGTGGCTCCCTCAATCACGCCCTCCTCTCTACTGATGCAAATGGCAAGATCGTCGCCACCACATCCGTGGGCGTCAACTACCTCACCGGCACGCTCGGAGTCGCAAATGGTGGAACAGGCGCAGCTACTTTGACCGGCCTCTTGCAAGGCAACGGCACAAACGCAGTGACCGGCATCGCAGGCACAGCCGGCCAGTTCCCGTACTACAACGGTGCCAGCACGCTCCTCGCCACCTCGACCCTATTCCTTTCGACTGAGAGCAACGTCGGCATCGGGACGACGAGTCCGATGGCGCTTTTGAGTACGTACGAAACGCAGGTAAATAAAGCTGCTAATTATTCCAGTTCCTACCACGGCTTCTTATCAAATACAGGTTCAGCCCAAGACTTTATCCATTCAGCCATAGAAGCATTCGCGCAGCATACCGGCGGCGCAGCTCTTACGACTATGATTGGCGTTAAGTCCCATGTGCAGGACGACTGGGGCGGCATTACCAACGCCCGGGTCTTTAATGCCTCGATAAAAGAAAACTTAAACTTTCAAACGATTACAAACGCCGTCGGTTTTTATGCGCAAGATTTCACAAAAGTGGCCAACAGCACCATGACTAATTCCTATGGCGTCTATGTCGAACCACAAACAGGAGCCACAAACAACTACGGTGCTTATTTTGGAAGCAACGTCGGGATTGGCACCACCACCCCCAACTACGCGCTCACCGTCGGCAACGCAACCAAACCGCAACTCGAACTCTCCGACCTTTCGGGCGGCAACTCGTGGACGCTGCGCAATATCGGCAGTACGTTCTATCTCGCGACCTCCACCGCCACGGCCACCTCCACCGTCGCCGCCCTCACCATCAACCCCAATGGCGCGGCGACCTTCGGCTCACCAGCCACCACCACCTTCACCGGCGGCGTCCAGAGCACGTACCTCAACATCACCGGAACGGCGGCCACCTCCACCTTCGCCCGCGGCATAAACCTTGCCGGCGGCTGCTACGCGATCTCGAGCACCTGCCTCTCCCTCGGCAACATCGCTGGCACGCTCGCCGTGAATCAAGGAGGCACGGGGGCGACCACGTTGACCGGTCTCCTGCAGGGCAACGGCACTGGTGCCATCACCGGTATCACCGGCACGGCAGGGCAGTTCCCGTACTACAACGGTGTCTCCACACTCCTTGCCACCTCCACCATCTTTCTTGCAACCAACGGCATGATCGGAGTGGGTACCACCACACCCTTCTGGGCGCTCACCGTGGGAGCCTCTGCTTCCACCACCGGCCCCCAGCTCGCCCTCGTTGACACCAACGGCACCAACGCTTGGACCTTCCGCGTCGCTTCCTCCACCTTCTATCTCGCGACCAGCTCTGCCCTCGCCACCTCCACCACCGCGGCGCTCGCTTTCAACGGCATCTCCGGCGCTGCCACCTTCGGCGCAACCGGCACCACGACGTTCACGGGGGGATTGACGGGGACGTACCTCGCGCTCTCCGGAGCAGCAGCAACATCAACTGCTGCCAACGGCTTCAATCTTGCGGCAGGCTGCTTTGCGATCTCGGGCACTTGTCTCTCAAGCAGTGCCACACTTTCAGGAGGAACCACAGGCATGCTCACCGCGTGGGCAAGTGCAAGCACACTCACCGCAACGAGTGGACCCACATTCGCTTACTTTACTGCTACTTCTACCACCGGCACCTCCACCATCGCCACAGGCCAAGGATTCACCATCGGCTCCTCGCAGTTCGTGGTGCAGCAGGGGAGTGGGAATGTGGGGATTGGTACGGCGGCACCGAGTTCTCTTTTCCAAGTTTTCATCAATAGCGCTGATACTTCAGGCGTTCTGCCAAGCCTCGTGTACACGCGCGGTACCACTGGCACAGCAGAGAATGGTATCGGAGCTCAAATGCTTTTCCAGGCACAAAATAGTGCTGGCACCATAAAAAATACCGCGTCCATCAACGGACAACTAAGTTACGTAGTAGATGGCTCTGAACAAGGCACCTTATATTTCCAAACGGGAAATGCAGGGGCATTATCTGAAGCAATGCGCATTGACTATCTTAAAAGAGTCGGCATCGGCACGACGACGCCGAATCGTGCCCTGGTCGTGAGCAGCGCCACCGACGTGACGGCCGCGCAATTCGTGACCAATACGACCATTACCAACAGTACCGTCCGCTCGCAGGAACTTTACGCCAAGAGCACCGGCGCAAATGCGGACGGACTCACACCGCTCCTGCGTTTTTACGTCTCTGACCCCAGCGTCGATGGCTTCGGTCTTGGTGGCATCGGATTCGCCCGCAACGGCGGCAATACAACGGGCGATTTTGTCGTACGAACAGATTCGGCGGGAAGCGATGCGGAAAAATTCCGCATAACGAGCGGGGGCAATGTCGGCATCGGGACGACGAGTCCAATCGCGACATTCGCCGTGCAAAGCGCTGGAGTGAGCTACAACAGCAACGCGATCCATGCGGTGATCGCAAGCACAGATACAAACGGACCACAGCTTCTCTTTACGGGCAATACAAGTTACGACGGCCGTGATTGGAGCATTTTGAGTACAGGATCGGGCAATACTGCTATCGGAGCCGGCAAGTTCGCCATCGCTGATCGTACGGCCGGAACAAATGCGACTCGTCTTGTTATCGACTCCTCCGGCAATGTCGGCATCGGCACCACAACCCCTAAGTGGACCCTTACCATCGCTTCAAGTACCGGTCCGCAGCTCGCGCTCGTTGATACCACTGCGTCATCAAATGCATGGACGCTGCGTAATATCGGAAATACTCTCTATGTTGCCACTTCCTCGTACTCCGCCACCTCCACGACTGCAGCAATAGCGATCGATCCCAACGGCGCGATCACATTTGGCGCTGCGGCTACGACGACATTCAGCGGTGGCATAAATATCACAAAGGGGTGCTTTGCTATCAACAACGCCTGTATCGGGTACATCACGAAGCTCTCCGCGATCTATGCGACATCTACCGCGGGTACCACTACCGTGCAGTTCACGGGTGCAGGGAACAGCAACCCGAGCTTCAGTGCAGGCACACTCACCCTTCAGGGCAACGTCGCGTACTATGTGGTGGAGGGGTGGGGCGGGGGCGGGGGCGGGGGCGCACAGGCGACAAACAATGGCGCGACCGGAGCTGCCAGCTGTTATGCCCAGGGTACGGTCGCGTGTGCAAGCGCGCTTATTAAGGCAGGTGGTGGTGGTGGTGGTACATTGGGTGATGGCGTCGGAGCAGGGGGCGCTGGGGGAACTGCATCCTTAGGTTCTGTGAACCTAAACGGTCAGGCGGGCGAAACGGGCGGCACCCCCGGCGTCGCTGTCCGGGGCGGAGGAGACTCTCCTAGAGGTGGTGCCGGCGCTGGACTGCCGACCGTTCCCGGGACTGCGGGTGTCACAGGGGGATCACCAGGCGGTGGTGGTAGTGGCCCAAGAGCCGCTAATGGCAATTCTGCAGGCTCTGGTGGTGGTGGTGCGTATTCGCAAAACGTCGCGAGTACTTCCGTTCTTACGGCGAGTAAACTTGCCGTCGGTGCGGGTGGTGCGGGTGGTGCGGCTGGCACATTGGCCGGAGGCGCGGGTGCAGTCGGCGGCATCGTCATCACTATTTACGCGACCTCGAGCCCGAGTGCTGCGGGCAATGACTATGCGGAAATGTTCCCCGTTTCCAATCCCCTAATGGGCGCGGGAGATATTGTGGCAGTTGACAGGGGAATCCCCGTCTCGATGAAGCTGGCTATCGCAAGTGACGGCGCGCCGCTTGCGGGTGTCATCTCCACTCTTCCAGGACAGGTACTCGGCGATCAAAATGCGACAGGTGAGCGACCTATAGCACTCTCCGGCCGTGTGCCGGTGAAGGTCAACCTGGAGAACGGGCCGATCGCGATCGGCGATCGGATCGCTGTCTCGAGCGTACCCGGAGTGGGCAAGAAGGCAGGGCCATTCGATGATTCCGTGGGTATTGCAATAGATAATTACGCTGGTTCGACGGATTCAACTGGCTCACCACAGGCAGACGGAGGGACGGTCATGATCTTTATGAATTTGCAAAAAGGGACCGATATCAATGCTATCGCGTTTGTCCTCCTAGGGCCGAATGCCTTTGTCGGACTATCTGGCACCAGCGCGACTTCCGCCACGTCCACCAACCAGGCTGGTCCGCTAGACTTTGTCGGTGGGATGATGAATGCGATCGCGTCGCGCCTCGGCTCCCTGGCCGACACCCTAAGTTATAACGCAACAACGACGGACGCCACCTCGACCTCCGCGACTTCGACAGCGGATCTGTACGCGCAAGGTTTCATCCAGAGCCTCTTCTCGCGAATCACAGAATGGTTGGCCAGTGCGGCCAATGGCATCGAGGATCTTTTCGCGAAGAATATAACCGCCGTTAACGTCAGCGCTGATACGATTACTGCCAAAAAACTCTGTTTGGATGACGTCTGCGTGACCAAGTCCCAACTGCAGGCGATGCTCTCGGCTGCCAGCTCGAGCAGCGCCGATTCCGCATCCACGACGCCGACAAGCGTGACGAGCTCCGCAAGCGACAGTGCAAGCAGCCCACCGGTACTTTCCGTCAACGGCAACAACCCAGCCACCATTAATGTCGGCGACTCGTATGTAGATCTGGGCGCGAGCGTTTCCGACGATATAGACCAAAACCTCGGCATCCACGCTTCGGTGGATGGAGGAGCTTCGATCACGCTCGACCAGATAACGATTGACACATCTGTGGCAGGCACACATACTATTGAATACAGTGCGACCGATGCTGCGGGAAATGTGGGCACCACGACCCGTACAGTGGAAGTGGTAGACCCAAACCCCGCCCCGGCACCGGATTCGACGAGCTTACCGCAGACCGATCCAACCCTCGATCCCACACCGACGGACACGAGTACCACGACGGATTCGACTAGTTCGACTACGCCCGCCACAAGCGGCTCAACGGAGCCCGAGACGACCACGACGCCAGAGGATAGCACGAGTACGAGTACAACAGCGGATCCTCTAAACGACAATGCGCCATTGTCCACTCTTGAGGAGTGATTCGGCTTTTTTGTATTTCATCTCCTGCTCCTCGATCCCGTTGGTAATTCGCACTCGGTCATTTCGCCCATATTCCCTTTTCGCGGCTGGCGAGTTCACGGCGGTGATGACTTGTACGGCCTTGTTGATAACCCTATTCTCCTGTGGCATGGAGATACCCCCCGAGAGGACATTGGGGAGCATTTGCACCACATGCAGCTTATATGTCTCCTCCATTCCTTGGAACAACTTGAGGCCTTCTTTTTTGTATTCGACCAATGGATCGCGTTGGCCATACGCACGCAAATTCACGCTGCTCCTTAAATATTCCATCGCCTCAAGATGCTCGACCCAGAGTGAATCAATCGTTTGCAGAAGAAATCGACGTGTCGCGGCATAGAATTGCTCTCCCCTTTCCCCCATTTCGCCCATTATTCCCTTCTCCGCGAAAATCCGATCAAGCTCGGCGTCAATATCGGCAGTACCACCCGTTAGCAACGTTCGCCGTCGACTATAGATACTCTGACGCTGGATGTTCAACACATCATCGTACGAAAGTACGTGTTTGCGCGCATCGAAATTTAATTCCTCAATGCGAGTTTGTGCCTTTTCAAGAGCACGCGTGATCATCGAATTGTGAATGGGCTCGTCTTCTGGGATCTTGAACGTGCCCATCACGCGCTTGATGACGTCGGATGCAAAGACGCGCATGAGTGAATCTTCCAGCGACACGAAGAATTGCGTCTCCCCGGGATCGCCCTGGCGGCCGGAGCGGCCACGAAGCTGGTTGTCTATGCGACGTGCCTCATGCCGCTCCGTCCCGAGCACGAAGAGGCCGCCAAATTTCTTTACTTCCTCATACTCCGCATCGCTCCCAGGATTGCCACCGAGCTTAATATCGACGCCACGGCCTGCCATATTGGTCGCGATCGTGACTGCACTCTTGCGACCTGCCTGTGCGATGATCTCCCCTTCTCGTTCGTGATTCTTGGCATTCAATATTTCATGCGGAATCCCCTCTTGTCTAAAGTACGACGAGAGAAGTTCGTTGCGCTCAACTGATGCAGTACCAACGAGTGCTGGTTGCCCTTTGTCGTGAAGTTCCTTCACTCTCCTCGCGATAGCGCGCATTTTTCCATCTTCTGTCTGAAATATCAGATCATCTCGATCGGCACGCGCCTGGGACTTGTTGGTGGGAATGATGACGGTATTAAGACCATACACTTTGTAAAACTCTTCCGATGAGGTGGCCGCGGTGCCCGTCATACCAGCGAGCTTGCCATAGAGGCGAAAGTAATTTTGAAATGTAATCGAAGCAAACGTGCGCGATTCCTGCTGCACGGCTACACCTTCTTTGGCCTCGATCGCCTGATGCAGGCCTTCACTCCAGCGCCTCCCCGGTTGCATGCGACCGGTAAACTCATCCACGATCACCACCTGCCCGTCACGTACTACATATGCCTTATCGCGCTCATAGAGCGCCTTGGCGCGCACAGCCGTTTCGAGATGATGGACGTATTTGATACCGGCATCGGTGTAAATATTTTCCACTCCAAGCGCTTTTTCCGCTTTTTCGATGCCCGCATCTGTCAGGGATATTTGCTTATGCTTCTCATCAACCGTGTAGTCCTCTTCTGGCGTAAGTGTGTTTGCGATCTGCACGAATTGGCCGTAGAGCGCCCCCGCGTCGGAAACCGGCGCAGAGATAATGAGAGGCGTTCGTGCCTCATCTATCAAAATAGAGTCGATCTCGTCTACGATAGCAAAATGATACCCGCGGGCTTGGCGAAGACTGGAGCTTTCGTATTCTAGATTGTCGCGAAGGTAGTCGAAACCGAACTCGTTGTTGGTGCCATACGTAATGTCGGCGGCGTAGGCTTCAGAGCGCGAAACTGGCCGCAAGAAATCGTGCATCACCTTGAAACTTCCCGTGATGTCCACCGAAGCTTCCTCCTGCGCCAGGGATTCGGTAGAGACGTGCGAAGGATCGTAAAGAAATGACGACTCGTGATTCAATACGCCCACGCTCATACCGAGCGCGTGGTAGATCTGCCCCATCCACACCGCATCGCGGCGCGAGAGGTAGTCGTTGACCGTCACCACGTGTACACCCTCGCCAGTGAGCGCGTTGAGGTATGCCGGGAGGGTGGCGACGAGCGTTTTCCCCTCACCGGTGCGCATCTCGGCGATATTGCCTTGGTGAAGCACGAGGCCGCCAAGGAGTTGTACGTCGAAGTGCCGCTGCCCGAGCGTACGGCGCGAGGCTTCGCGTACGGCAGCGAAGGCCTCCGGTGCGAGCGCGTCCAGCCCTTCTCCGGTCGCTAACCGCGCTTTAAAATCAGCAGTCTTTGCCTTCAGCGCTTCATCGGACAGCGCGCGCATCTCCTCCCCAAGCACATTTGTGGCAGCAATAATAGGCTCCGCCCGCTTCAAGGCACCACTATTATCGTTCCCAAAAAGTCCGCTCCAGAAACTCATTCCGCCAATCCTACCCTAAATTGCCCCTCTTTGCGATAAAAACTCTGAGGAGTTAGTCATGACCGAGAGTAGAAGAAATCACGTCATCCCTGCCAAATCCGGACCAATCTCCATAGCGATTTTGCCAGAAAAAGACGGGATGAATCTGCAATAGCTCATCGTAGGTATATGCCGCGCTACGGTTCCACGACGCATATGAAGTGGCGTGTTTGTACAGGCATTGATAAAAATCCCTCTGCGATGGACTCACTTCATAAAGCGGATCTCCGGATTGCGTCTCGCCAGTTTTCACAAGAAATGCTTTGATTTGTGAGAATGTCACTTTGCCGCAAGCAAAATACTGTTGGTCGAGGTCCAAGTATGAAGCTACGGTGGAGCTTCCTGTCAACCAGGAAATACTCAATGGGTATGGATATTTCTTTGATATAAAATATGGATTTAAATGCAAATCTCCAATTGCACCAAATGGCAGGTAGACTACATACCCATTACCTTCCATGAAGTGGCCAGCTGATATCTCAGAGGGGATCCGAAAAATACCAAAACCACTCGGCGATGTGTCAATTTTCGTTGTTAACGTTGGAAACTCATCTAAAGAGTAGTAGATGCTTAGCGTTATAAAGTCCGCTTTATTTTCTCGCGACTGAAAATATTTCCAAAAGTGCAATTCAGGCGGAACATCGGTAATGACCATTTCCTCAGCATTCGACAGGTCAAGTACCTTTTCAACTGCTGGATCTTCATAGACGCACTCCCCCATTACCGCGCAGTTGAATATCATTGACTTATCCCAGGCGACGATTTTTTCTGTGTCATCCGTAATAACAAACATAGAAGCTTCTTGGGTATGAAAAATGATGAGTGTGAGATTCTTATCCTTGAATTTCCCTTCCATCAATCGTTCGAGTTGATACCAACTGATCCTTTCTACATCTCCCCAATGGAGTCTGACCGTCTCTTGTCTTACGAGCTTCGAGTTTAGGTCGGCACTGACCTGTAGGGTGTTCGAATCAGGGCGCAGGTCTTCTCCTGTGTTCAGCGCCGCTTCGTATACATCTTCTGCTGGTGGCGCGGGCTCATCTATCACGAACGTTGTTCCTCTCAAAAGGAATAGGCCTCCGATGAGCACGAAAAGTAGAACCACTATAGATGTGCTGCCAATAAGTATGTCTCGGCTATGTGGTGCTGGATCGCTCCCTTGCACTGGCATGATCCCATCATACCATCGATGTTATTCAGATGTGTGCTAAGAAACAATCCCCCTCATGGGGGATCATTTCGTTTTCCGAGTCGGAAAAACCACTAGCGGCGCTTTTTTGCCTTCTTCGCCTTTTTCTTTTTTGCCATACGATAAAAAAATTGTTGGTGGTAATCTCGACCCGCACGCACAAGTCAGTGATGCGTTTTCATAATTATTGCATCGCTGCGCTAGAATTGTGTGAATCGACATTGAATATGGGGATAACTTTTCTTCGCGCGCAATCTTTTATTTTGAAATTATTTTTTAACCATTGATTTTATTTTTCTTGCACCCATACACGACGCACGCTTGCGTAGAAACGCACGGGGTTTATAATCTTAGTGTGAGTGTCACTAATGTGTGGCTCTCGAAGAAAGTCGCTGAAGTGCCGCCCTTACGGGCGGCACTCAGTTTGTATGCTACTCTGGACTGCAGGGCGCAGCCCTACTTCGTCGAGACTACGAAGGGCGCAGCGCGGAGGGCGGCGGCACTCACAATGACTTTCACTTTGGAGCTCGCACCCGTCCTCCGCATTGCGCCTTTTTTGACAGGGACGTTTACTGCCCCGGCTTAAGTACCCCGCTCCGAATATCCAAAATATACTTGTCTGCCTGCTCTTTCACGGCCGGGTCGAGGGATCCTGCTTTCTCCAGTGTCGCAATCGCATGCGCAGTATCACCAGACTCGAAGTAGGCAGCGGCTAGGGTGAAATACGCCTGCGCGTCGGATGGAGACACGGCGATGCGCGCCTGCCAGATGGGGATCAGTTTACCAAATTGTTTGCGAGCAACGTACGCGCCGGTGATGTGTGTGTCCGCCGCCTCCCCCGTGGGGATGATGGGTGCAAGCACGGCGTCTGCGTCGGCATCTTTGCCCGCACGGATCAATGCCGAGGCATAGTAGATGCGCGCGTTTAGATACTCGGGTTCGAGCTCAAAGGCCGTCTTGAAATATTGGAGAGATGCGTTTACATCGCCGCGCAGCCCTGCATTTTGGGCCAACTCAAACAGTATCGTTTGCTTCTTTGGCGAAAGCTCGTGAGCGCGCTCCAATTTTGTCGCTGCAGCGGCGTAATCACCGTGCGCGCCAAGCACCATCGCGGCAAAGAGCGGGAAGCGTGCGTCGAGGGGCGATTGCGCGGCCTGAAGATCAAGTTCGTGTACCGCGGTCTCCCGAAATTGCGCTTTGAGGTCGGCGGGCACATCTGCTCCCGCGATCTGCGCTGCTACCTGCGCGAGTTGCTCACGTGCCTCTTGATCGCCATAGGTACCGTAGCTAATGGCCTCTTTGAAAAGTGCGAGATTCTGTGCGGGACCACCTGATCGCTGCTGCAACGCGGCAAGGATTTTTTCGTTCTCCGCGAAGGCGTGTGTATTGATACTCCACGCTGCTCCCCACACGACGAGTGCTGCGAGGGCAGCCACGATCGAGAGCGCGCCGCGTGGTAAAAATTCTTTCTCAAAAATCGAGTGCGCGCTTTGCGCCACTGCCTCGCGGTATGCAATGTAGCCCAAAATCGTTCCGAAGAGGATGTAGCTCGTCACATTGTCGAAGACGGTCATGTTGTGCACCGTGTAGGCGGCGAGCAGTCCGGTCAAAATGCTACGCTCGGGGTGTGTGAAGGTCGCCACACCCGAAGGACTTCTGCGCACATTCAGCATGCTTGCTTCAGTACTTCCTCGCTCGACGCTCGGTCGCCACAGTGCCCAGAGTGCTGCGACAAAGATAGAGATGTAGGCGAGAAGTCCGAGAAAACCTCCTGCAACCCACCAGTCAAAGATGATATTGTGCACACGATCAAACCACTGCTCTTGCCCGTACATTCGTGGATCGTAATACTTGTCGAAAACGACCGCGTAGTTCTCCTGCCCCCAGCCGAGGAGCGGTCGCTCCTTTACCCCCTGCCAAGCCATACCCATGTTGAAAAAGCGTGCTTTCGTCGTGTTGTCAGTCAGAGAGATCGAGGCGAGACGGTTCAAAAAAGCGATGCGCTGAATGAACGCGCTTTCACGCACAGACCACAACACCCCGCCTCCGATGATCAGGGCTACAAGAGCGATCGCAGTCACCTGCCGCAAGCGACGCGCCTCGGGGACAATCGAGAGCAGTACGAGCGTGAGAAATGCGCCGCCGATGAGGCCGAGCATCGTGCCGCGTGTGCCGGTGAGGAGGAGCGCCACAGTATCAAGCGCGATCACAAAACCGTAAAATATAGAGGGGGTGAGTCTATTTCCTTTGCCGCGTACTTGCCACATCTGATACCAAAGCAGAATACCGATGAAGACATGGAAGAGCATGTAGGCGGCAAAATAGATTGGATTGCCGAACGTCGCATCAACACGACCCGTGAGCCCCGTGCCGCCGGAGCCAAGCGCGAGCACACCTGCTACTTGCAGCAATCCGAGCACGCTCAAAAATACCGAAACCACGAGCGACCATTGGAACAAACGGCGCCAAAGATTTTCGCTTTGCATCACGGCGGTCAGAACCACGAGGTACACAAACGTATGCGCGATCGTTATGAAGCCGTCCATGCGTTCGTAGTTGCTCCAAAAACTCTTAAACGGGTACGCGCCCAGCGCATCCGCCAGCGCCATTATGAATATAAAGAGTGCAAAGCTCGCCAAAATCCAGCTGCGCCGTGGGCGCCACTTCGGTACGACGAGCGCAAGGGCGAGCCACGCGCCCGTGATGATCTCGACAATGATCCGGAAGGCAAAATTTTTGCCCGTAATGTAAGGGAAGAAAAGCTCGTTGGCGACGATAAGCGCGACCACTGGGAGGGCAAAAACGCCACACAAGACGATAGAGCGCAATGTCTGCTCAAGAAATTTCATCCCGTTAGAGGCAGGTCGCGGTCTGCTACCCGCAAGCTGCGATTAGACGTTCTTGTAATTTCGACCACATGCATGTAAATGATATTCGCTGAGCGACCGCGGCCTCTAACGGGATTCATTGTTGCAATGCTAGCACTAGCATTTGTATGAAGCAAACGCCCTAGATCGGTAGCCGCTTGGCATGAAAATCATGCTATTTTCTCCGAGCGATCACCACAAGACCCGTTCCGAAAGGAAACGGTACAAATCGCATGATGCTCGATTCTATTTTGACAATTGCAAAAAAGAGGTTATCGAGCCATCGTGGTAGAGATGCGGCACTCTCTCCGCTCCTTCCAAGTAGCCGCAGCGCGGCGGCGGGAAAAAAAAGGCTCATATTCCAGTAGCTCATGTATTCAACGGTATATCCTGATGCCTCCACAACAGCGCGCAGGGAAGCTTTTGTATATCTTCTAAAATGACCGTGGGAAACATCGTGGATACTCCAGAGAAATGGAAATGCCGGTACTGTAATTGCGAGACGTCCTCCTTCTTTGAGCGCTTCGCGCATGCGCACGAGGAAATCGCCATCTCGCTCGATGTGTTCCACGACATCGAAGAGTCCTATGAGATCGTAGTGCGTGGCGAATACTTCAGCGTCTGAGGCAAAGACGCGCCTATATCCCCGCGCCTTCGCTGCAACCCTCGCTTCGTCATCCGGCTCAAGCGCATCTATATGCGTACCGAAGCGGGCAAGTGTATCGTACATTCCGCCAAACCCGGCGCCAAAATCAAGCACCGCCTCTGTCTGTACGCTGTGCGTACGAAGAAGTGCCGATCTCACGGATTCGCTGCGTCCACGGTACCACCAGGTACGCTCTAATTTATCGAGTAAATCAAACGCTCCGCGGTCCATCATAGATGCTATTGTCCCATATATCGCCGACGTATCCGCATCATAGCCGTGAGCGCGCCGATACCATCTCTCATGACGCGCAATTTGCTCGCCCGACCTTCATATCGCTGCTCGTTCCAATGGATCGGTATTTCGTGGACGCGCAATCCCGCGCGCTCCGCGCAAAAAAGCAGCTCCATATCCAAAAACCATCCGGTCTCTTGGCATGAAGCAAGAATGCTCCGCCCTCTCTCATTCATCAGCTTGAGGCCGCATTGAGAGTCTTGGGCGGAGATGCCGAGCAGCAATTTCCGAAGCATGTTGAAAGCACGCGAGCTCATGGTGCGCATCCAAGTGCGCTCGACCATACCAGTGTCCATCAGTCGTGATCCGATCGCAATATCACATTCTCCCCGCTCAAGTGCGCGGAAAAGAACGGTGATATCAGATGGGTCGGCGGAAAGATCGGCATCAATAAAGCCAAAAAAATCAGTGTGAGATTCTCGCGCTGCGGCAACAATCGCCGCGCCTTTACCGCGTTCCTTGATCTGGAGGACATGTATACCTTCCACACTGCCAGCGCGCGCCGCCGTCACGTCGGTCGAGGCGTTGGAGACAACGGTCACGCGGGAATCAGATGAGATCGTTCGGAGCGCGTCCCGCACCCGCATAGCGGACTCTGCAATGACTCTCTCTTCATTGAACGCGGGAATGCACAGTTCAATTTTCATGGTCAATTTTCATGACGATCGTTTCTTCAGCCGCTCGATGAGAGTGTGAGCACCGGCCGCAGCGAGCATCACCAAATACGGCTCTGCTGGAATACGGTATCGCGAATTCGACATTGGGCCCGTCAGCACGGCGAAATAAAGCACCAGTACCGCACACAACAGTATTGTGCTATCACGGCGTCGCAGCACGAGCGCGATTAGCGCCAAGAGCGCGACCAGCAACCACCATGAGATCTCGAGCGCCTTGGGCGCGAGCGACCACAGGGCGAGGGCCCACGCATGGAAGTTTGAAGGATGCCTAAGTTCTCCGAGCGTACCTAGGAGTGAGAGCGTTACAGACTCAGAGAAACCCTCGTTGTCGCGCAGTTGCCGCACGATCTGTCCGTAGGACGCGATGCTACTTGAGAGGAAGAACGGTATTGTATTTACGCCATGAAAATACGCGTATCGTATCGGATCGTGGAAGATGTAATTGATAGCGAGGCCGCCTTCGTAGCTCACGTAGCTTTTGCCCGGAGGCGTCGCCCGTGCCAAATCCCCCGCAATACGCTCCTCGACTGCTTCGAAGACGGGGTCCCCAAAATGCCGCATGGCGAGAATCGCTGGCATAGGGTGCCCACTTTCTGCAAACGCTCGCCACCCGAGAAAACCTTTTACGTTGTTGGTCAGGAGATTATGCGTGCCGATGATGGATATTTCGAATGAGTCGTGGACGATTTTGTTGCGCACCATCCACGGGACAACAACGAGTGCAAACGCCAGAGCGCAGACAGCAATCATCTTCAAGCGAGAGCTGTCGCTCTGATGTCCATCCATCCATGTGCGCACCAGGTACATAGCTGGAAACACTACAACGAGGAATTGCGCGATAGGCCGGATCATAGTGAGGACGCCAAGCAAGAGGCCAATCAAGCCCCACCGCACCAATTCCCTTCCGCGCGTGAACAATTGAAAAAACGTGAGATAGACGACGCATACAAGAAGTGCGCTAAATAACCCGTCAGTCAGCGCGGCCGAATCGGTAAAAACGGCCATAGGGTCTAGGGCGTAAACGATCGCGGGTACCACCGCGTACGGTACGGGGAGGAGCGTGCGCGCCATTTTGTATATGAGAGCGACCGCTAGCGCGGCAAAAAGTATTTGCATGAAGACAAGCGGCGCAAAACTTCCGGTGAGCGCCTTTGACACAGCGAGCAGTCCCGGGTACGCCGGTGGTACCGAGCGTAGCGGCAACCCCGCATTGTCTTGATACGCATGGTAGGTGATAAGGTTGTCCGCCCACTCCGCATAACGCATGGAGTCCCCCTGAATGATCGGGTAGGGATATGCTGCCGGACGTATATCCGCAAGTGAGGAGAGGTAGCCAAACGACAAGAAACGAGCGCAGAGCGCGATCGCAACAAGAATTGCGACGACAGCGTAATCAGTGGAGACACGCTCAGACCATTTCATTCACCCACGATACCATAGCGAAAATCGCAGAGATACCCTTCCTATGCCTATAGCGTTGACATATCTTTAAGCTATCTATAAGATATACAAATGACTTCACAGGTTGTATTCAAAGTTGATTCCAAGATCAAGGCGCAGGCGATGCGCCGCGCCAAGCGAGAGGGCGTGCCTTTTGCCGCAGTTTTGAAACTTGCCACAAAAGCCTTCGCGGAGGGCAAATTCGACGTCGGCATCGTCAACGAGGAGAGATTCAACGCACAAACAGCACGTAGCATTCGCACAATATTGCGCGATGCCGAGCGGGGGAAGAACATTTCTCCCGCCTTTTCTACTGTCGAAGAAATGGAGGCATACCTCAAGCGCAGCAGGACATGATCATTCGTTTCCATCGTCGGTTCGAGAAGGAATTCGACAAACTGTCGCAGGGGATCCAGCGGAAATTTTTTGAACGTGCTGATTTGTTCCGTACCGATATATTTCATCCGCTCCTCAACAACCACTCCGTGGACAAACGTTTCCCCGGTTGTCGCAGCATCAATGTGACAGGAGATTACAGGGCGATTTTCAAGGAACGGAACTTTGACGTATTGTTCATGCGCATAGGGACTCACAGCGAATTGTATGGATAGGCCACATTCGGATTGCACGGGTGGGATACTTTGTTAGGATGATGGTATCGGAATCTCGCCATGAAAATACGGAAAATTGATCCTGCGTGCAATCTCGACACCGTTCGGGACGGAAGGGGTGGTATTTTTACCTTTTACCCCGATAAGCCCATCGTGGAGTTCAACTTCCTCTTTCTCAACAAGGGGAAGGTGCGAGGCAATCACTACCATCCGGAATTCGACGAATACTACGTCATTACCGACGGCACGGGCGTAATCGTGACGAAAGAGAAAGATAAAGAGTCGTTTCTCTATGTGAGCAAGGGCGATTGCATCCACATCCCCGCCGGCGCAGTGCACGTATTGTATGGCATCACCGACGTAAATCTCGTGAGCATGCTCACGAAAAAATGGGACGATTGTGAGAAACCCATCGTGCACGAGAACCTTGGGATGGGCAGGGGCGATCATGGGGACCCCAATTTCAAGATGCCCAGTCAGTAAGTTTTTGTAATGAACGACAACCAAAAAATCCGCTTTGGTGTGCTCGGGTGTTCGCGCATCGCGAAGAGATCTGTGTTGCCCGCACTTGCTGAATCACCAGTCGCGCACCTCTCGATGATCGGCAGTAGAGTGCCCGAGCAAGTCAAAAGCGTTGCAGTGGAATACGGCTGCAGCACCGGTACGTATGATGACGTGCTAAAAAGCGATATAGACGCGGTCTATATTTCTCTCCCCAACTCATTGCACGAAGAATGGGCGGTCAAGGCGGCGGGGGCGGGCAAGCACGTGTGGTGCGAGAAGCCCGCGGCACTTACCTACCCTTCAGCCAAGCGCATGGTGGAGGCCGCAAAAAGGAATAGCGTGCGCCTTATGGAGGGCTTTATGTTCCTCTCACACCCGCAGCACGCGAAAGTACGGCAACTCATTGATGGCGGAACCCTCGGGGAGCTTTTGACCTTCGACGGATGCTTCGCCGTGCCCATGCCGGGGAAGGAAGCCAATATTCTGAAGCGCGATCTCGGCGGTGGCGTATTGAATGATGCGGCCGTCTACCCCATTGCCGCCAGTAGAATTGTATTCAATGCGGAGCCCGTCAGCGTGGCGTGCACGCTCGCTCTTGATGCGCAAACGGGCATTGATACAAAAGTGGACATGTTGCTCACGTATCCCGGCGGCAAGTCGGCTTTTGTGTCGAGCATTTTCGGCTCGTACTTTCAATCTACCTACCGCGTGCTGGGCACGCAGGCGCAGGTGGCGCTGGAGCGCGCGTATGCGGTGCCGAAAGACAGGGCGGTAAAAATATTTTTGAACAAAGATGACACGATCACCGAAATTCCTATCGAGCCAGCGGATCACTTCCGCCTAATGATCGATGATTTTTGCAAAGAGATCATGCTCGGCGCTCGGAGCACCAAAAAGTACGGGGCAGATCTGCTGGTGCAGGCGCGCATTCTCGATGCTGCGCGGCTCTCGCATGCCGAAAAGCGGTTCGTCGCGCTTTCAGAAATTGTCTAGCCCCGTTCGAGCTTCGGTACTTTTTGTTTGATCTCGCTGTTGAGTGCGACCAAGTCAGGCCGTCCCCGTAAAAACTGTACGACGTCTTCTGCGGAGAAGTCAGAGTTCTTCGGATATAGCGCATCGTATACAGCCGAAATAAGTGTGTAATCCTCTGGAGTATCGAGCGTGAGACGAAGAGAGGGCCAGCGCATCCTCCCTTGCGCTTCCCAATTTACCACTCTGAATTTCTCCGGTTGTGAGCGGATGGAGTAGCCCGCGTGTTCACGATAGGCGGGGTCGGTGTCTTCTTGCTCGGCTTTTCTGAATGTAGAAAATTTGTATGCACGCACGTTGAAGCCGAGCGGGAACGTCACAGGATATTCGTTGCCAGCCACATCGGCGCCCGAGCTTGCGAGCAACGTAAGGCATATATCCATATGCCGATGATCCACCAGCGGACAGTCAGCCATGCCTTGCAGCAAAAATTCCGCGCCGTATTTCTCCCCTGCCCCCGCCACGCGCGCAAACACATCGTTCTCGCTGCCGCGAAAGTAGGCGCACTTCATTTCCTCGCACAAAGCAACGACAGGGTCATCGCTTGCATTCGTAGTCGTCGCCACCACCACTGCATCAACAAGTTTGCTTCTCCGATGCCGTTCGATCATATGAGCCATCACCGGCCTCCCCGAGAGGGGCAGCAGTATCTTCCCCGGCAAGCGAGAAGAAGTCATCCGCCCCTCAATCGTCGCCACTACTTTCTTTCCGTCAATCATACCTTGCCTGTGATTATCTCATCAATGACGGCGACAACGCGCTCTGTCGCGCCTTTGGGCCAGATATTCTCGACTTTTTCCTTCGATTTTGGAAATTGCCAGTCTTGATATTTTTTTATGAGTGCTCGCAATTCGCTCTCGTTCCTCGCAAGCTTGGTGATACCGACTGGGTTGGTCGGCAAGGGATCTTCGGCATTGCCCGGCTGGTAGCTGATGGTTGGTTTGCCCGCGAGCGCGGATTGCATGAGAACAGGGCTGAACATGCCGATGACGAGTCCGGCTTTCGAGAGCGCTTCTTCCAATGTTGCTTCGTCTCCCACCGTGATCCGATCATTCAGGTATGCGTTGAACTTTGCTCGCTTCTCGCGCGGATGAAGGCGTATTGAAAGATGCAGATCATCGGGCAGGCAGCGGATGACGCTTTCGAATGTTCCAAACTCGTCGAACCCTCGGTCGGCATACCCTGCGTGCTTTTTATCCTGCTTGATGGGTTGCGAAATAAATACGGCGCGGGTGTTATCTTCGTGGTCGCTTGTGATGGCATCGGCAAAATGATCAAAATGTGGATTGCCCGTAATCGTGATGCGCTCTTCCGGAAATCTCTCTTCGAGCATCATCTTTTTCATCCGCTCATCGATGACGCAGATGCGCGTGGGCATGTGACGTAAGTCTTGCTGCTTCTCTACGAATCGGTGCGCGTAGTGCGACCAAAAATCCACCACGTACACGGATGTGATATTTCTCAATAATTTGAATATCCGTTTGTCTATAGAATTTCCAATAGAGGAAGCGGCGAGATACACATCCGGTTTGAATGCTGCAATCTCTCGCGCAAGATCATTGTCAGAAAATTGCGCGCCATCGATGATCCCAATACTTCGTTTTATAACGAAGTATTGGGATGAGGAGTCAAGAGAACGAAATTGATCGAGGGCGGGGCCGGTTAGAATACCTTGCGCGACGTCGCCTCTTTCAACGAGTGCGCGCACGACCGGTAGGATGGCATTCCACCCGCCCGGGTCGTTGGCGCTGAACAAGATCTTTTTAGCGGAGTTCATCTTTGTGTGCGAGCACTTTCAGGAGCGCTTGTACAAAGAGATCAGTATGCTTTTTTGTATTTGGGTGCTGACAGATGTCAGTGAGTGTGATCTCTTGCTCTTCCAATCGCTCCACCACCGGGCATGTCCCTTTGGAATAATCAGGGTTGCCGTCGTAGTAGCTATTCTTGAACGGAAATTCAGTATTGTTGAACGCTCGGCGGGATTGGAAGACCGGTAGGAGATGGATTGGCCTCACGTAGCCCTTAGAAATGGGGAATCCCTCGGCTGCCATCGCCTCTGCGAGTGTATCGCGTGAAATACCGAGGATCTTTGGATTTACTTTGATTGTGTAGCGGTAGTAGACATGTGTGTTGCCTGGATGGACGAAAGGCGGCGTAATACCCGGAATTTTTGCGAGCCTCTTTGTGAGATGCGCGGCGAGTGCCTGGCGCTTTCTGGTCAGGTGATCGAGGCGGGTGATCTGGATACGAGCGATCGCCGCGATGAGCTCTGTCATGCGATAGTTGCTACCAAAAATCGGGCCAGCATCGTACTGGGGCATCTGATCTACGACCGCTTCCCCGTGATTGCGACAGAGCTGCGCGCGCTGTGCTGCGCGCGCGCTGTTGGTCACGAGCATGCCGCCCTCGCCTGTCTGCATTGTCTTGTGGACGTTGAAGCTAAAAACACCTACGTCGCCGATGGTGCCCGCAAATTTCCCCTTCCATTTCGCGCCGGGCGATTGCGCGTTGTCTTCAATGAGCTTGAGTTTGCGTTGTTTGGCTATTTGCAAAAGCTCGGTGAAATCCGCGGCTTGCCCATAGAGATTAACGACCATGATCGCCTTCGTGTTTTTTGTGATGCGCCGCCGAACGGACTTGGGGTCGATACAAAACGTGCGCTCGTCGATATCCGCAAATATCGGCACGGCGCCATTCGCAAGAATTGCGGTAGCAGAAGCCGACATCGAATATGGCGGCACGATCACCTCATCGCCCGGTCCGATCTCGAGCGCGACAATGGCGGCATGCAGCGCAGTGGTCGCCGAATTGAAGGACACCGCATGCTTCACTTTGAACTTTTTTGCGAATGACGCTTCAAGCGCGCGCACCTCCCTTCCGCCAAGGAAACGCTTCCCCGCCACCCCGACGAATCCCGAGAGCGGACCGTGCATAATGACGCGTGTAGCAGCGGCCACTTCCTTTCGGTCATGATTGTGTATCTCCGGAAGCTTCCCGTTGAAAACGGGTTTGCCGCCGTTGATCGCAAGAACTGCCCTCCGTGTTTGCATATTACCCAGTATACGCAACTTCAACTCGCTTGCCATTGTGTTTCGCGCTCTCGGAAAACGCCTCAAGAACCGTGAGTGTTTCGATCCCGTTGGGAGTGCCGCTTAGTGGAGATCGTTTCTTCTCATATGCGTCGAGGGCGTCCTCCAAGGCGCCCGCAGTCATGCTGACCTCGTCTCGTTCAGAGCGGGTTGTTTTGCCCGATGTGTCGCTCCACTCAAAGCTATACCCGTAATCGAGTACGTGAAGCGATCCATTTTCGCCCGAAACGTGCAGCTCATGGATCGGTGAAATCTTTTGATCGAAACTTTTGAAGAAAATCTGCACGCCGTTCTGCATCATTCCCTCACCGTCGATATTCGGATCGCTCTCCGGATAGGTCGGGTTGCGGGCATTCACCGTACCCGAGACATGGGCTATGCGATTCCCAATGAGAAATTGCATGCTGTCGATCGCGTGGCCGCCGTTGTTGAAAAGCCCATTATCATAGCGGCACTCGATCGTGTGGATGCGTCCAATCTCATCTGCTGCAAGGCGCTTCTTCGCATGCGCAAAAAGAGGGAAATAGCGCCGCTGATAGTTGAGTGCAAAGGTCGCGCCGCTTTTCCTTATCGCCTGTCGAATTCGCTGCGCATTTTCGAGAGAATCTGCGAGCGGCTTTTCACCGATGATAATCGGCACGCCACTCTTCACACACTGCTCCACGATCAAGGCGTGGCTTGCAGGATTGGTTGCGACGATTGCAATATCGGGCCTCACTCGTGCGAGCACCTCTTTGAGATCGCTAAGGGTTGGAACGCCAGGAAATAATGCACTCGCTTGTTTAAGATTCTCGGGGTTGGTGTCAACGAGAGCTGCGAGTGAGGTTTTTGGATTCACTGTGAGCGCGCTCGCGTGTGTGCGAGGCCTCGGTCGTTTTTCATTGGCTTCGAGCAATGCTCCGATCTTGCCGCACCCGATGACAATTCCTTTATACATGCGCCCAGGTAAGGGTCGTGTCTTCAGGAATGTTCTTACGGGCCGTGCGGCCGACGACCGCATCCATGAATTTCGTGGGAATGCCTGTGCCGGGCCGTTTACCCATGAGCATCTTCTGCGTGATCACGGCCCCCCTCGGAATAACCACGGCAGAGGTGAGAGAGCGACGGGCGAGCTTGCGCGCTGCCATTTCAGATTTGAGCGGGCTGCGATGTGTTTGTCCCAGGCTTTTTTCGGCCAATCGCACGGCAGTACACAGTTGCTTCAGTTCATCGGGATCCACACCGAGCTTGTGGTCGGGGCTGTCTGGCAGTGATTTATCTACCGTGTAGTGTTTCTCAATGATGCGCGCGCCACGCATCACCGCGAAGGCGGGTGTAAGGGGGTCGAAGGTGTGGTCGGAAAATCCGATCGGGATATCGGGGAAGGCGCGCTGAATATCATCGATCATCAGGAGATTTGCATCCTCCGCATCCGTGGGATAGCTCAAGATGCAGTGGAGGAGGATAATTTTTTTGTTGCCAAAAGATCGCACGTATTCCACTGCCTCTTCCATCTCACCGAGTGTGGAAGCGCCCGTGGACATGATCATCGGTTTTTTGGTCTTCGCCACTTTTTTGAGGAGGGGGAAGAAGGTGATATCGGCCGAGGCGATCTTGTATGCGGGGACGCCTATCTTTTCCAACAAGTCGACCGAATCGAGATCAAATGGGGTGGAGAAAAACATGATGCCCTGTTTTTTGGCGTACACCATACATTTGCGATAGTACTCGATCGGGAACGCATCGAGCTTCGAGAAGGTCTCGTATTGCGAAAGGTCGTCATCGCCCACGTTCCAATACTTCGGAGCTTTTTTCGTCGTGAGGTGTTCGGCCTTGTACGTCTGAAATTTGATCGCGTCGCAGCCCGCTTTTTTGGCCTCGCGGATATGCTGGTACGCACGCTCCAGAGAGCCGTTGTGATTCACCCCCGCCTCGGCCATGATGTAGACGGGTTGTCCCGGACCGATTTTTTTGCCAGCGATGGAAATCGTATTCGTCATAGTGCCGTGTCTTTGAGATTAAGAATAATTTTTTGAATTTCAGCCTTGCTTAATTTGGGAGCGGTACCCGAGTGATACCCCGTGTGCTCTCGTGCTTTGCTCGTAGCCTTGAAACGACCGTTTTTCTTCAGCACTTGCGCCGTGATACCCGGCATCACGACAAAGAGTTTTTCCTTCTCTACCGCAAAGCTTGCTTCATGCTCGGTCAGCAACTTCTCATGTATTTTTTCTCCCGGCCGCGCGCCTATGAATGTATAGGTAATCTTTTTCTTGATGTGGTAGTGCTGCTGGAGCAGCTCCACATAGGCGCGGATGAGCTCTTCTATCGAGACCGACGGCATTTTGAGTACGAATATTTCGCCGCCTTCCATGCGCGCTGTTGCTTCGAAGACGAGCTCGACGGCAGATTCGGTCGGCATAATGAAGCGTGTCATCCGGTAATCGGTGATGGTGATCGGCTTGCCAGCGAGGAATTGTCGCTTGATGATCGGCAGAAGAGAGTTGCTGCTTCCGAGCACGTTGCCAAAACGCACCGAGGCAAACACCGTGCGCCCCTTGCCTTGATAGGCGTTGGCGGCAGAGGTCAATTTTTCGGCAAGCAATTTCGTCGCGCCGAGCGTACTGTTGGGATCCGCCGCCTTGTCGGTCGAGATGGTGATCACCTTTTCCACGTTGTGCTCTCGCGCGGAGTCGAGTACATTTTGCGTGCCATACACGTTGGTTTTCACGGCTTCAAAGGGATTGTATTCGCAGAACGGTACGTGCTTCATCGCCGCAGCATTAAACACGATATCAATATCGCGCATGGCGAAGTGCAGCCGCTCTCGATCGCGCACATCGCCGATCAATGAGCGGATCTTTGCATGTTGTTTTTCCGGAATGGTGAAGAGGAGTTCCTGGTGCTTGGATTCGTCGCGCGAGTAGACGCGGACTTGTTTTGGATCGTATTTCAAAAGTTCGTGCACAATAACCGAACCGATAGATCCGGTACCGCCCAAGACGAGGATACGTTTGCCGGTGAAGAGTTTCTTATAATCCATGGCCTTATACAAGGGTTTTACGGAGTCCTTGGTGAATCTTGACTTTAGGCTGCCATTGTAGTCCTTTTTTCGCCTTTTGAAAACTCCCCTGCCAATAGGCCGCTCGTTCGTTCGCGTCCGGACGCTTCACGATATCCAGCTTTTTTCCGGCCACTTTTTCTGCCATCTGTATGATCGCGGCAATGCTGACTTCATCGCCGGTGCAAATATTGAATACTTCAAAACGCTTTTTTTTACCCCTGCGCCCCATGACCCTGATCAGCGCGGAGACCACGTCATCCACGTACACAAAGTCGCGTGTCGCGGACATGTCGGTGTGTACCGTGATCGGCTTTCCGGTTTCTATCGCATGGCGAATCTGGTCCACGATCGCCCGTGAGGTCTTGGCATGCGGGCCGTACATATTTGAAATGCGCAGAGCAAGCGAGGAAATGCCGTAGCGCTGCAAAGCTGTACGCAGCAATTTCTCCGCTGCCAATTTTGATGCGCCGTAAGCATTTCTCGGCTGAAGAGGAAATCTCTCGTCTACGGTCTGACCTTTGCGCGGTGGCCGATACACGGCAAACGAAGAGGTGTAGACCAAGAGGGCGCTCGGCGCGACACTTTTCATCGCTGCAAGGAGCATCTTCGTCGAGCTCATGTTGAACTGATATTCCTCGGGACTATTCGCACGATTCACACCCGCAAGATGGAACACGACATCGGCCCCGCGGACCTTAGAGCGCAGCAGCTTTTGATTTCTAAATGCTTCTCGCGGCAAGGGCACTGACGATGCATCATCGCGTTTGGATAGTTCCGCAATGAGTCGCGACCCGAGAAAGCCGCTAGCACCCGAGACGACAACTTTCTTTACATCAGGGAACAGAGGGATGAAGCCTCGCTTCGCATATTCGATGATCTTTCGCGTCTGCCGGGCAACTTCGGCAGAACTTATTGAGACCGGCGCCGCGGGATAAAAAATAAATCGATCACGCTGCAGTGGGAAATACCGCGCCATATGCCGCCTTGCGCGCGGTAGATGGTAGAGGTCGGTCAGAACGATGATCTTTTTATTGCCGCGCAAGAACTTCTTCGGAAAGAGGCGAAATTGATCGCCCGTGTGGATGATGCGCTCTTGCGGGCCGATGAGCATTTTCCTACGCGGAAATCCATATATTTTCTCAAACAAGCCTTCCGCGCGCCATTTTTTTAGATTGGTATTGTGTTCATCCCAACCGCTGATGTATACGGCGGGTAATTTCCCACGGTTCATGCGGGCCACTTTTTTGGCGAGCCGCATCCCCTCCTCAAGCCGCCGCCTCGTGTCGGAGCCCTTTTCCCAGCCAGTGTCTTGTCCACTCAATACCCAAATGATCCCACAATCTTTCTGAATGGGAGGCTGTTTCCGCCATGCCTTGAATTCGGAAAGGATGCGGCTAGATATTCGTGTACGAGTCATGCCAAACGCACTGTACCAAATCAGGTAGTTCTATGAAAGTGACGGGCGGCCCCATTGCCAGAGCGACATTTTTCGCGCATCATCGCGGTACAATTTCCGGAACCCCATCTGTTCAATCACAATACGGTGAACATCATTGGAATATCCAATGACATGAGCGTTCTTTTGAAAAGACTCAAGGTTGTTCTTCAAGAACAGGCGCAGCGCTTGATCGTCGAATGGATTAAAAAGAAAAACGAACGACTGCTCCTCGGGCAACAAATACTCTGTGGCATCCTTGTGTTCAAACGTTATCTGTGCGTTTCCTGCATGCGCAGGCATGCCAAACTTCTCCAAATTGCGTTGTGCGATTTTGATCAGGAATGAATCGAAATCAATCCCAATTATCCGCTCAAACCCGCTATATCGCGCCGCATAAAAGCAGGCCTTGCCCTTGCCGCAGCCAATGTCGACGAAAATCCGGGGGTAGACACCCAATCGTCGAGCCTCGGCAAAGAGTTGGCGCATGGCGCGACACCACGCTCCATGGTACACGCGAGCGTTATCCTGCAATTGTGAATATAGCTCGTCGCCGCTCACAATCGGGCTCGTGTCGATGTTGTTGACCCAGTCAAAATAGCGATCCTCAAGACCGAGCAGAAGTCGTTTCAGTTGATGAATATGTATCATGAATGAAGATCCCACTCGATAAACGTCTTCGGAAAAAGGGGGTTCACGCCAAAAAAATCTTCTTCGATCTTCCGAGGGTTCAGGATTGATTGCAGGATGTTCTGGCAGTAGCTATTGATCTCAATGTATTTCATACGATAGCGCGATAATTCAGTGCCGTCGTCGCGATAAATCGGCTCGAAGTTGACAACGCTGTGTATCTTGTTTTTTTGCCTTTGTACTTCCCGCACAAAGAGTGTAGCGTCCGGGATCATCTCCACCGCATGCACGGTGAAAACGAGCGCGTTCTCTACTCCATCGAATATGCGATCCCAGTCGCCCGCTTTGTAAAAGTTGAAAGGATAGAATTGAACACCGGGAAGCAGTTTCTGACCAAGCGCGACGCCGTTGGGCGTGTATTCTCCAGCACGATACGCGAGCGCGGGATACGCTTCTTGAATGGACCGAACGGTCTGACCAAATCCGGCGCCGAGTTCGATCACCATCTCGACCATTTCAAGAGTCGGGCGAAGTGCTTCAAGCATGATTTTTTGGCGCAATTCATATACGGCATCCTTATCGTCTACAAAAAGCTCACCGTGCCGAGAGTATGCAGTTTCTTCTTTTGGACCACGATATGCTTGGATCGCATCAACAAATGTTTTGCACGCCATAAGCGGCGCGTATTTGTCTTCATTGTACTCCCGCATCAGACTTGCGGGTGTTTTTTCGAAGAGCTTCTTTCCTTCTTTGAGCCGCCTGATCCATGGCGAATACGCCCCAAGCTCATTCAGTGATATTTTTCTTATTGCCATAGTGGGCTATAAACTGTTCGGTCAATGCCGCTCTTCGCTCCCGCAAGTATTCCATATCATAATACTTTTCTCCCCGAAAGACGGGTAGAATGTATTTCCCAAAAAGCGACTTGGAGTGCGCTATGGCCAATTCTTTTTGTGAGTAGACGGATTCGGAAATGGTCGGAGGCCACAACCAACCGATCTCGTAGTGCGTGCAGCCGTGCTCTTTCATATAAAGCATCGTCTTCCATTGCATGTACATGCCCACTTCGTGATTATTCCTTTGGGATGGATGTATCGCGGAGTTCACGTCGTACCCCCGCTTCTTATAGAACATCACTAAATGCCCGGCGAGTAATTCATTTGTCCCTGATGCTCGCACTATCGCGAGCAGCGCAAAACCATTTTTTATCCATTCTAGCGTCGTCTGCCAGCGTTCTTTAGAGCCGACGGTCATTCCGGCCGCCTCGAAAAATAATGTTTGATATTCCTTGTACATGCCATCCGTAATGGAATCGCTATCAAAGATATCAACCCGACAGTTTCTCTTGCGCTCTGCCGCCGCAATGTAACGCTGCCGGCGCTCGGACATTCCACTCAATATCTGCTCATGGCTCCTGGAGAGTTGGATACAAACGGTTGCCATCGATGTGTCGTGGAATCCGTATGTTGCCAGCGTATTAAAGCGTACGCCACCCTCGATGATCGGATCACTAAGCGGATCGACGAACATCCGCGCGCAGGAGATGTCATCCTCTTTCGCCCGCCGGTCGATCTCCTCAAAAATATACTTACTGACGCTCTCCCGTTCTTTAGGAGATAGATCGGCCAAGAGCGCCGGGTACGGCGCGGGCGTCATACCTCCGAGAGCATACTCGCGCCTTTGCGTGTCGCTGATCGTCTGACTCACAAGCGGCACTACAGCAAGCAACTGCTCACCGTTTGTAATGGCAAATGAATGGTTCTCATTTCCCTCCTCAAGCACGAGCGCGAGCTTTATAAAGTCGCTCGTGTGCCGAAACCACGCATCTGGTGAATTTGTGCAGAAAGCGTCCCACCCAGCTTTTTCTATCTCTTCGAATGAACGAGTATCCATACGTATTAGCGTACTGCTTCTTTTACAATACCAATTACGCGACCGACGTCCTCTTCGCTCATACCTTGATGACAAGGCACCGGAACGCACAATTTGAAGTCCGGTTCAAGCATGTTGCGGTTGACATCAAAATGGTAGACACCCGATTCAATGCTCGCGCGCTTTAGCATTGCAGCAACCCTCGCGCAGCGATCCTCATCGAAGAAAAGCGGAACCACCCACGGCACGACATTCTCCTGTATGAATTGCGAAAGATATTTTTCGGCGCCGAATGCCTGCTTATAGAGCTCATAGTGGGCTCGTCGCTTGTCGAGCGCCCCCGCATGCATCTGCGCTCGCGCCACCGCAAGCGCATAGGACGGACACTTCAGTATTCTGTCATACACGATATAGTTGCGCTCAAGGTTGATCCCGTTGCGCTTTGTGGAATTTGTGTCGACGGCAAAACAGTTCGCGAATATTTCTTTGGCTAGCTCTTCGTCGTCTTTCTTGAATTCTCCTTCGAGGAAATCGTGTACGTCGCGCTGCGTTGAGTACACCGCACCCCCGACGACGCTCGGGAAGAATTTCTGCAAACTGAAGAAAGCGACCTCGCCGAATGTGCCGACACGTTGCCCTTTGTAGTAGCTTTCGAGCGCGTGCGCGCAATCTTCGATCAAGAATAATTTCTTTTGCTCGCAAAAATCGCGCACAGCGTCGACATCCTGCGGGAATCCCCACTGATGGTAGAGCAGAAGCCCGCGCACTTTCTCGTTGTAGGACGCATTTGGAAAACACGAATACTGCATGATGTTGTACACCGGTCCGCCGAGCCATTGCGGCACAAGGACCTGGTCGCTCCTGTCGCGGAGCGACCCCTTCGCGCGGTAATAGCGCAGGAGCAGCGCTAAGGCCGATTTGCCCGCGAACGTGTAGGTGATGTCTTTTTCCAAACTGCCGAAGACCGCTGTATCCACCGCGTGCGGCTCCGCCAATGATGTCGCCCGAGGATTAAAGGGAATGGTATACATATCAAGATGCAAGCATCTCCTCGATAGCCGTGTACATATCCTGCGCATACTGCGGAGTGTCGGTCTTTATATAAAGTAAGTCCCCGTACAAACTCGCCTGGTCGACGCGATCGAGGTAGCTGAGAATATCGGATTGCCGCGGTACAAACCCACCTGTGATTTTTTCAAAAGCATTACGACATTCGGGGACGCTCGATACGCGAAGCACGCCCGGCGCTTGCAAATACCACGGATAACCCAAAACGAGTGCAGTTTTGCCGCGCAAGATACTCTCCCATCCGGCAGTGCCCGCAATCGTTGCGGTCGTCCGAGCTCGATCAATGAGTTTGTACGTATTTGTCTCAAGCGGAACAAGTCGCACATGCGGGATAGCGACAATTGCTGAATAGAAGCCGCTGTAGCGTGCAGGCGTAAAATTGCCGCCGTGCACGGCGAGTTGGCCGGGGTGTTCTTTAACATACAACTCCCATCCCTCTGGAAGTGCCGCGGCAATCGTTTTAATGGCGTGCATTTGATCTACATAGAGCCCTCCGGCGGGACTCGTAGTAAATTCTGGCTGGTAGTGCAGGGGAAAATACGCGTAGGAATTATCGAAATTGGGTGCTTTTTCGTTTGCATGGTGCTCATCCTTAAGAGATGGCTTCATCATCTTGAGCACCTTCAAGATCGCACGTTCGAAGAGCGAGCGATCTTTAATGAATCGCACGATGGCGTGATTCCAACGGCGAATAGCGTTAATGGTCGTACGACGTTCGTGGAATGCCTGTACGTAGGGCGGCGCCGGGTTCTCTCCCAGCGATACGCGTTCAAAATAGGCACGCATTTCAGGGGAGAGCTGTTCAAGTGTTGTCTCCCGCGCTCCATTCCCTATCAGAAATTTTTCGCTTCCAACCGTATAGTCCTCATACAACACGTAGCGACCTCCTCTGAACGTGTTCTCTAGGATGATCGTACGTATACCTCGGCGCTTCGCAATTTTGTACAAAACGAAATCATACTCGTGATGCGGAACCCCAAGGATAACGATGCAATCGGGCTTGAATTCATCCAATATGCCGCCCCAGTATCGAAGCAGATCGAAATACAAATCCTTCCGCTGATTCACAGACCAATGAGGATGCAATTTGTCGGCCATGGTCATGTACTCGGATTCGATATCCCCGTATGCGGCGATATCGTGCGCGCTCCACGGCTCGTACTTGTACAGATCGATCCCACGAGCCGGAATCCCTTGAATCGCATCGAGATAATCCTGGAAGAACGTCCCCTCGAATTCCTCTCTGTAGACCGCGAAATGATTTTCCATCCGCACCCAGTATTGGATCTCGTGATTTTTCTTGAGCATGCGCGCCACATCTACTTGCGCCGGCACCATCTCCCCGAGTTGGATCAAGAATAATTTCATCCCGTTAGAGATAGGAAGCGCTTCAAGCGGTTTTGCAAATAACGCTTTCCCATACCAGATTTAAGAAATAATTCCCTCGACCGAGCATCATGCTCATTTCTACACATTTCGTAATATATCACCTCTAACGGACGACGTCCTTTGGTCGAGAACGTAAGCCCGTCGTTGTGCTGCTTGAAGCGCTTCCGTAGATCGTTCGTAAAACCGGTGTACCAATTACCGTCCTTCAAACTCCGAAGTACGTAGGTATACCAACTTTTGTCATCTCTAACGGGATTCATACGGAACGGGTTGCAAACACCTCGTCGCGAGACAATTCGGAAACAACTCCATCTTTGATCCCGATGAAACGATCAGCTCCTTCGATGGTCGAGAGCCGGTGCGCGATGACGACGATCGTGATGCCGCCGCGCAGTCCTTCGACCGCCGCTTGGATGGCGCGTTCGGATTCTTGGTCGAGCGAGCTGGTGGCTTCGTCCAAAACGAGAAGCTCTGGCTTGCGCGCCAAGACGCGCGCAAGCGCCACCCGCTGACGCTGGCCTCCGGAGAGGAGGATGCCACGATCCCCGATCACCGTCTCGTATCCCCGCGGCAGCGTCTCGATGAATTCGTGAATATTCGCGAGCTTTGCCGCCGCGACCACATCCGCCATTCCCACCTTCGCATTGTAGAAGCGAATATTCTGCTCGATCGTATCATTGAGCAAGACCGCATCCTGCGCCACATAGCCTACATGCGACCTCCACGCCTCGACTGATATTTCTTGCACATCGCGCCCATCGACGACGATCATGCCACTCGTGGGTTCGATAAGCCGCAGGAGCAAATCGGCAAGCGTGGATTTGCCCGCGCCGGAGGGACCCACTATACCAAGTAGCTCACCCTTGTGGATCTGGAAATCCGCATCAGACAAGACACTCCCGCGCTCTGGGTATGTAAACGATACGTGGCGAAATTCAATGCTCTGCTGGAGAGCAAACGGAGCGCCCCCGCCACGCGCCTCTGCATTCGCCTTCGTGCGATCGCCATATGCAAACGCTTCGCCAATATAGGGAAGGAGCCGCACAATGGTGTGGAGCTGATTTTGGCCGGACTGTATCTGCGCGAATATCTGATTGATGGCGTACACGATGACCGCAAAGGAAGCGAGCGTGAAGCCCGGCGAACGATACATGATAGCGAAGGTGATGGCGACGAAAACGATGCCCGCGCTTTGCACTAGTACCTGTACATAGCCGCCCATCACTCGGGCGCGCAGATTCAGCGTACGCGTCAGGTCGAAGAACTCACGTCCGCGCGCTTTGACCGGCTCTTCAAGCGCCATCGCCTTGATCGCCTTCATGCCGATGACATGCTCGCTGACGAAATGTGCGAGCGAGCGATTGGTGCGCTCCGCGTCGGTCGCTATCGCGCGATCTCTATAGAAGATCGGGCGCAACACGAAGACCATCAAGAATCCGGCGAGCAAACTAAACAGCGCGATCCACCACGAAATGTTGATCGCGATCACAATGTAGATCAAGACTTTCGTGCATATGAGAGCGGAGGCGGAAATATTGCCGAAGAATTGTGAGGCATTGCTGGTATTCGTAGTGAGGAGCTGCTCCAAATTGCCGACCTTCTGCTGCGAGAGGTACGACCAACGGCTCTCCAGCGTCCCGCCGAAAAGTCGCAGACGCAGATCACGCTCGTAGTTGTAAATGATGTAGCCCGTCACATACTGGATGCCGAATATAAAGAAGATCCGGAGCACGAAGAGGACTCCGATGAAGATGAGCAGCATCCGGAAAGTGTAGGTAATGTGGAAAAAAGAGAACATCCCCGCGATGATGTGCGAGATGGTGTCGCCCGCAGCGCCCGGCGTGCCGCCGACGAAGCTAAATATCGGAATAATGGCGCTTATCCCGATACCCTCCACAATGCTCGAGACAAACGCGAGCACCATGATAAGCACTATTTGCCAGGTATAGGCCCCGAAGGCCTTCTGGTACAGACCCCAAAGATGACGAACGCGCTGCATTAAAAGGCAGAATAGCAACACTGCGCCCGATAAACAATGAGTGACCGAGTGTCGAGCGAGGAAGTGCTGAGCGCAGCTGCGTGAACGTGCGACCCTTCGGTAGGTGGTATACACTACATCGTTATATGGCCGAGCCCGCACAGGAGCACCCACTCAAGAGTTTTGATCATCATTCGCGGAAACACTCCGATTATTTTGAAGTGTACGACAAGCACTTCAGGGCAATCCGCGAAAGGAAACTCAACATCCTCGAGATCGGCGTGCAATACGGCGGCTCGGTAGAGATGTGGGCAAAGTATTTTCCTTATGCCCATATCACCGGTGTCGACATCGACCCGATGTGCAAGATACACGCTGGTGCACGCGTATCCATAAAGATCGGCGATCAGAGCGACCGCGCATTCCTTAGCCAGTTCAAGAATTACGACATCATCATCGATGATGGTGGACACACGATGAGCCAACAGCAAATAAGCTTCGAAGTGCTCTTCCCGCTCTTGAATCCCGGTGGCATATACGTTATTGAAGACCTCCACACGTCGTACTGGCCCGAATTCCTCGATCGCACTCCCACCACTATGGAATATCTCGCGAGCCTCACGCACACGCTCAATTCCGCGGCGAGCAAGACCGGACGAGCCGAAGGCAGGCCGGGGATAGAAAGTAAAGAAATTAGCGAGATGCATTTCTATCCAAGCATGTGTTTGTTGTACAAGCAAATGAAGGAACAGCACTTTGGGCGTGAGCAGTACCCGGAGGGAGATGCGCGATTCAAGCTCCACCAATTAGCCCAAAGAGTTCAGCGCAAGATCTTCGGGAAGTGAACAGGACAACGTCTACCCCTCGCAACGTATTTTTGGGGTCTCTTGAGCGCGGCGGCGCAAAAGGGAGAGATTTTTCAACAGAAAAATCGCGACCCCACAAAATATGTTGCGAGGGAGTATGTCCCGCTAAGAGACGCCTGTGATATGCTGGCCACTATGCGTGTCTTGATCACCGGAATGACGGGCTTTATTGCCCACCATATCGTCGAAGATATTCTCAAAAACACCGACTGGGAGATCGTGGGGCTCGATCGTCTCGACCTCTCCGGAACCTTCCATCGGCTCACCCACATTAAGTCGTGGGAAAAGGAGAAGCACCGTGTCTCTTTTGCCTTTCACGACCTCAAGGCGCCCATCAATCAATTCGTCGCCAATCGGCTCGGCAAGGTGGACGTCATATTGCACCTCGCGGCTTCCACGCACGTCGATCGCTCTATAGACAATCCCATGGAATTTGTCTTGGACAATGTGGTCGGCACGGTCAATCTGCTCGATTACGCGCGCGCCCACCCCGTCAAGCAATTCCTCTACTTTTCGACCGACGAGGTCTTTGGCCCGGCGCCGGAGGGAGTGGCGTACAAGGAGTGGGATCGCTACAACTCCGGCAATCCCTATGCGGCAAGTAAGGCGGGCGGCGAAGAGATGTGTCTCTCCTATGCCAATACCTACAAGCTCCCCGTCTTCATCACGCACACCATGAACGTCTTCGGCGAGCGGCAACATCCGGAGAAATTCATTCCCATGGTCATTCGCAAGGTACTAAATGGCGAGCAGGTGACGATCCACGCCAACAAAGAGAAAACCAAAGCGGGCTCGCGTTTCTACATCCACTGCCGCAACGTCGCCGTGGCTGTGCGCTTCCTCCTGGAGAAAGCGGAGACGGGTGAGAAATACAACGTCGTCGGAGAAAAGGAGGTAGACAATCTGGAGCTCGCGCAATTCATTGCGGGCGTGGTGGGCAAGCCGCTCAAATACGAAATGGTGGATTTCCACTCGAGTCGCCCGGGTCACGACCTGCGCTACGCGCTGGACGGCTCGAAGCTCGCGGGCATGGGATGGGCGCCACCAAAGACGTTTGAACAAAGCATGAAAAAGACGGTGGAGTGGTACCTCGCGCCCGAAAACCGCGAGTGGCTATTGCTCTAGGGATGCCGATTGTTCTGTCGTCGAGGCATCGGACACCGAAATGGTCGCAGTTCTAGATGTGGCTGTATCTATCTCCACTATCGGATCCGCGAATTCTTCGACAGTCGGCGCTACCTGTTCCTCGACAATCGGATCCGCAGGTTCCGCGACGATCGGAAGCGTAATCATGTAGGAGCGGCGGGGTGATTCAGGTCCCTTCCCTATAGAATATTCAATTCCCGCCAACTGAAAAATGATCTGGTAGCCAGGGCCGCTGGGCGCTTCATAAATATCCACTCGCATATTGTCGGGAATAGTTTCACCCAATTTTTCAGCCACTGTTCCGGATTCGTACGTGGGCAAAAGGTTGCCGTATAAAATTTGCAGATATGTTCCGTGCTGTAGATAGTATGTATCTTCCAGTGTTTTAATGCGCGCACTGAATGCATCAGGGTCTGCGACAGGGCTCGTGGAAGAGGCGAGGGCAATCGGGGCAAGTTCCTGTACTGGTGGCAGCGCGGTTTCTGAAGAATCTGCCTCCGGTATGCTGGTATCTTCTTCAAGAGTTGTGTCTTCAATGAGCAAGGTCGGTTCCCCCGCAGTTTCCGACGTAGTATCGGAGGATTCGTCAGTGGTGGTTGCAATGTCTTCAGGCTCAATCATCGGCGTGCTACTTGCATCCGATGTGTCCATTATGGATTCTACCGCTTCTGATTCTGGAGTGGATGTAGCTTCTGTAGAAGTCGCCACATCGGCAAGCACAAGGAGAGGAAAGGCGACCACAAAAGCTCCGATCAAAACCCGCCGCTTCATGATCGTAATGATATCACCGAATTATGGGTAGGTGGTGGCACCGTTGCTGGAAGCAGTGAGTCTGTTGCGCCAGTCCCATGTGTACGTCCAGGGGGAGGCTCCGGTCAAGTTGACACCCGGCGCCACCACTTCCCTATTCACCGTCTCTCCCGAAGATCGCCGGAAAGTCCCGCCGGCCATGCAGCACACGAACGACTTCGACAGTGCTGTTTTTGATCCGGAAGAAAATCACATGCGGACGAACGATTACTGATCGCAGACCCGGCAACAGTTCGTCTCGCTGGCGGGATAGGAGAGGTTTTTCGCCGATCCCTTCCCCGACCCGATCTATTTCTCGCAGCAGATTGTCCGCGATCTCAAGTGATGCGACTCGCGCGTAATATGTCCAGATGTCCAGGAGATCGCTGTCGGCTTCGGGCGACCAGACGACCCGCCGGCACTTAGCCCTTGGCATGCGCCGTGCGCGCTCGCCTGATAACCTCTTCGATGTCGCGCTGCTTCCCTTCCCCAGCGTCGAGCTGACGTATGCCTATTTCGAGCGCAGTCCGAAGCTCGGCAAGGGAGTCGATGCGTTCGAGCATTTCCCGCCCGAGCTGCTCTTGCGCAGCCTCGGAAAGCTCGGCTGCTTTGGAGATCGCGATTTCCAGTATCCTTACCATGCCCAGATTATAGCAGACCGGCGGCTGCATGCACCATGAAGCACCCGGTGCGCCCCGAGAATGGTGGCGCGCCTTAATCCGCGCCTGGCCCGGACCCCAATTATGGTCCCCGTGCCACTACAAAGTCGATGACTAGTGGTGCTTTGGTAATATCTCGCATTCAATTAGCTGAGGCTCGAAGTTTCGTCGAAGTGCTCTCCTATGAACTCTCGTTGGCTGACGTCGGTGCCAGCGGTGAAGCTCCTTTTGCCATAGGGGTAGTAGTCGAGGAGTTGGATGATGGAGCTACTTGCATTGGTGGTGGCGTTGGTGGAGCCCAGGTGGTCGGGGTGGATGTAGCGGGTGGTGGTGGCAGCGCTTCCTGCCTCGATGGTGGCGAGGAGGGTGTCACCGGTGAAGATGTAGTCGGTACTTGTTGCACTAGTGATTGAGTAGTACCTATTCGGATACGTCGTGGTCGCACTGGCGGAGGCTTGGAGGACACGGTTGTCACTTGCGTCATAGGCATAGGTGGAAGTGGCGCCGTTGCCGGAGGCCGAGAGCCTGTTGCGGTAATCCCACGTGTAGGTCCACGGAGAAGCTCCTGTGAGATTGCCATTGGTGTCGTATGTGTGGGTGGTGCCTGCTACCGTGGTGGGAATACTATCGATGTGAGGCAAGATTTTCATGCGTTGAGTTTGTTGGTCGGTACCTAACACCATTATCCTGACAGCTTTACTTCGACACCTTTATCCCTAAATCGTTACCGCAGATTCAAGAACACGTTTTGCATGGGCAACCGCTTCTTTGCTGTAGAACTTTTCTCCAATGCTGGTAATTCTACTTTTTCCATTAACAATGGCTCTTATGTTTATACCCATCCCAACCCCAAGCCCACCGCGAAAGAGCTTCCCGTACGTCATCGCTTGAATGTCGGCAGGATGCAACTCCAAGAGCCGAAGTCCAAACAGACGGGTTCTTACAAAATCATCCCCAATTTCTAGTCGTGCCCCAAATGGGACTAGTATTATCATAAGTGTGGTAAGTAAAAATATCCCGAGCCCGATAAGGCGGCTTTCGAGAGATACTGTTGAATTCAGAAGTGGGATAATTAGCAGCAACGGAATAATTAAAGCTGGTAGGCCATAGAATTTGTTCGCCCTATAGATTGTTACACTTTTATCCGCATTTCGTTCCCTTCTTTTTCGTATCCGCTTTGAGGTAGACGGGGTAGGCTGCGTCATTGGGCCAATAACAATACCTCCTCCCCACGTCACGATGGCCCCGTTCGGCGTAGTCCAGAGTTTATCTTGAGGAGCCGACGCACCAACGCTACTATTGTAGTTTTGCGCTACCGTATTGCGCGACAGTTGAGTATTCCCAAAGCTTCCCAAGAGCTGACTCTGGAAGTTTGCGAATGATCCGTAAGCAAGTTGATACGCACTTTGTTGTGCATGTTTGCCAGCAAAGAAGGCCTGGGTACCGAAGTTTGGCAAGCGTCCCGGAACAGCAGGAACAAATTTCCCCAGGCCAAAAGTTAATCCTCCGATAGTAGTATCGAAGAAAACAGATTGCGGAGTAACGGATTGGCCGAGCACATAATTACCACCTGCTCCAGCAGCGCCAGAAGCAACTCCAACAGCTGTTGCTTGACCAACTATTCCGAGGCTTCCTGCCACACCTCCAGTAAAACCAACTATTGCCCCCTGTGCCGCTCGAGTAAGATATACGTCTCCGCTAGAGAAGTTCGAGAATGTATTTTGATATCCGCCTGCTTGGACGTTGGAATAGACATCATATCCGAATTGCCCGACAATTCCTGCACCAGCTCCAATCAGTCCCAATGCGCACATTGGACATCTGCCAGTTGGATCTTTTTTAACGATCGGATTGTCGTTTGCGTACGAGTAAGAATTCAAGCTCTGTGGATCCATAAGGTTCTGGCCTTTAAGATCACCGAGGAACACCGGGTCCTCCGAAAGAAATTGTCCTCTGCTTCCCGAATAGTATCTCGCATTCAAGTAGGACAAAGAAGAAGTTTCGTCGAAGTGTTCGCCGATGAACTCTCGTTGACTGACATCCGTGCCCGATGTGAAGCTCCTTTTGCCGTACGGATAGTAGTCGAGGATCTGGAGGATTGAGCTGCTTGCGTTGGTGGTGGCGTTGGTGGAGCCCAGGTGGTCGGGGTGGATAAAGCGGGTCGTGGTGGCGATGCCTGCCTCGACGGTGGCGAGGAGAGTACCGTCGGGAGTGAATAAGTAGTCAGTGGAGGTTGCTCCAATGATTGAGTAGTACCTATTCGGATACGTCGTGGTCGCACTGGCGGAAGCTTGGAGGACGCGGTTGTCGGAGGCATCGTATGCGTAGGTGCTCGTGGCACCGTTGCCCGCAGCCGTGAGCCTGTTGCGGTAGTCCCATGTGTACGTCCAGGGGGAGGCTCCTGTGAGATTGCCATTGGTGTCGTATGTGTGGGTGGTGCCTGCTACCGTGGTGGGAGCGTGGGGGTTGGCGTAGTTGGTGCTGGCGTAGGTATAACTTCCGACGTCGGATTTGGTGGTGAGGTTGCCTATGGAGTCGTAGGTGTAGGTTTGATCGTATGACTGGGGGACGGTACTGGTGGCGGTGCCGCCTGCGATTGCGGAGATGGTGAAGGTGCCGCTTGAAGTGAATGTGTGGATGGTGCTGCTGCCGGAGGTGGTGATATTGCCGCCTGTTGCGGTGATTTCGTCCGTGGGGTAGCTGATGATGACGATGCCCGAACCACCCGCGCCGCCCGGTCCATAGTCGGATTGAAAGCCTCCACCTCCGCCGCCTCCGCCGGAGTTGGTGCCTCCTGCTCCGCCGGTGCCACTTGACGCACTGGTGCCGTTTTGTCCTCCGTTGCTTCCGCCCGTTCCCTGCGTGCCGCTGCCGCTTGCTCCGCCGCCTCCTCCTCCACTGCCGCCATTTCCTCCGTATGCTGCCTGGTATGCTCCTCCTCCACCTCCGCCGCCGTAGTACGTGGCCGCTCCGCTGATGGATGATGAGATGCCAACGCCTCCCGCTCCCGCTCCCGAATCTCCCGCGGGAGAGTCGGCTCCTGTGGCTCCTGCGCCACCGCCGCCTCCGCTTGCTCCGTATGTGGACCCATTGAGACCGCCGCCTCCATTTTGGCCTTCGGGAGAAGTACCGGCTCCGCCTGTGGTGGGGACGGAGGTGCTGTTGCCGTACGAAGCGCCACCGCCACTGCCGCCAGCAGCTGGGTGGTTGGTGTCGCCATTGGGTGCGGCACCGTAGCCACCGCCGTGTGCGGTGATACCACTAAAGACTGAATCCTCGCCTTGACCTCCGTGCGTGCTGGCAGCGCCAACGCCGCCTGCGCCTCCCGCACCCACAGTCACGGAATATGCCTGCGGGGTGGTAAAGGCCACGGTGTCTGATTTAACTCCACCGCCTCCTCCCCCACCGCCATCACCGCCACCTCCTCCACCGCCTGCCACTACAAGCACGTCCATACCAGTGGTCGTGGCCGTGGACGAAGCGGCAAACGAAACAGAGGTGAGCCGATGTAGATCATCGTACAGAAAATCCGCAATGCTGCCGGTAGTGGTGGAATTATTCGTGACATTCGTAATGTTGCCCACCGCATCATACGTGTAATTCAAATCCTGAATGAGGTTGGCGTAGCCATACGTGCTGACCGTGGTAGTGCCGAAGGGATATGCCTCTCCCGCGCCCGCGTTGTAGAGCGCCGTGAGTTCGCTTTGCGTCAAGACGTTGTCCCACACCCCGACCTCATCCACGGAACCGTTGAGGAAGTTTTCCAAGGAGCTGTCTATCATGGCTCCCACCACGATCTGCGCGCCGCTGGTCGTCTGCGTGCCTGCGCCCTTTGCCGCGCCGAGCTGCGATCCGTTTACATACCAGCGAAAATTGGTCCCATCATAGGTAGCGGCCACGTGATACCATGTGCCGGTCGCCACGCCAGACCAGGCATCGCTATACACATTGGTGCCGCCGAAGTGATCAATGGCCAACGAGTAGAGGTTGTCTGCCCCTACCGGATCATCGGTGATCGTGAGGCCAAATTTTGAAGACGTCGCGGCGTTGCCCTGCTCCACGATGCCATACCATGTACTTACAGGAAGCGACGTGAATTTCACCCACGCGGCGATGGACTCACTACCTGTGGGTAAGCCAGAAGCGGTGAGTTTCTGGAGCGATTGCGAATTGGCAGCTACGAAGGTAGCGGCATTGCTTATCGTACCGGTCGCGTAGGAAACACTATTGTTGTTGGTGAGGTCGTTGGAGGCAATGGCATCGTAGGCAACCCCGTTTGATTCATCCAGATTCCAGTACGCCACCGGGTCGCTCACCAGCGGCACGATTTCCGTGGACGTGCCCGCATTGGTGCCCGTCAACATCCGGGTTAGACGATACTGCAGAAGGGGATCGTAGGTATAGGTGGTTTCGACGCCGTTGCCGAAGAGTTTCGTAAGAGGTTTACCATCCGGTGCGTACGTCGTGGCAGATAGAACGGACGAGTATGCGCCGCCCACCGGCTTGGTACTGACCGAGTTCATCAGACCCGCGGCGTTGTAGACGTAGCTCACTTCTCGTTTGTCCGGGTATGTAATGGATGTTTGGTTGCCCTGGCGATCATATCCATACACCGTCGCATATCCAGTACCGTTGACGGTACTGGTGGCAATGCTGGTGCGGCCGAGCACATCGTATTCATAGGCATTGAGTGCAGCAGTACTCGATGCGCTGCAGAGTCGCCCGACGCCGTAGGTACATGAATCATAGGTGTTGGTGATCTGCACTCCGGAGCCGCTCAAAGCTTCCGTTACCATGCGATTGAGCGCGTCGAATGTGTGCGTGATGACCTGGGCCTTGGGATCGGTCTGCGACGTAAGGTTGCCTACATCGTCGTAGCTGTACGACCATGATCCGAAGGTTGCATCGCCGCTCGCGTGGAGATCCTGCGCGCCCGTGCGTCTCCCCAATCCATCGTAGGTGAAAGCGCGTGTGCTCGATGCTGCATCGGTGATCAATGCTAGGTTGCCCGCAGCGTCGTATGTATACGTCGTGGTCGCAGTGGAGGTAGCGTGCTCCACGACCTGCGAGAGATTGCCGTACGCATCAAGTAGATACTCTTTGATACTGCCGTTTGGATCAACCGTAGTGGTCGTCCACTTCCCGTATGTATTCGTGGTGCTGCCCACAGAGTTGGAGACCTTCGTGGGACGACCGAGTGGATCGTAGAGAAATTCGGTATAGAGGGCGGTGGTACTCGTGGCTGTCGTAAGCGAGGTGCCCGATGAGAAATACGGAAGCGTTGTCGAGGCCAGGTTGCCCACCCTGTGGTAGATGCGATCAGTGGTCGCGTAGGTGCCGGCGGTCTCTGTGGATTTGCGCTCCTGAATGGGGCGGTTCAGACCGTCATAAAAGGTGTAGGTATCGGTCGTCGTCGCGGAGTTGAGGTATTGCGTAACTCGTATCAAAGAGGGTGTGGACGTGCTGTCGGTGAACGTGTAGGTGGCCTTGGTAACGAGTGTGCTCGGATTAGAGGTGTCGGATTGATACATTTCTGTTAGTCGTCCGACGCCATCGTACATATTTTTGGCTATTGCGGTATTTGGATCTGTCGTCGTGGCTGTCTTGCCGTTTGAATAATTGTAGGTGAAGCGTGTGGATTGCGAAGACGCATTGGTGCTCGTGGCGGGATATAGGTTGAAGCTGTCGTACACGTAGGAAGTGAGGTTGCCACCCCTATCCGTCGAGCTGCTCGCGAGGCCGTATGTGTTGTAGGCTCTTGTGGTAGAAGCGTAGGTATCACCCGAGATCCAATCTTTCTGCATTGTCTGATTCCCACGCCCCACCGACCCAAATGCAAGCGAGTCGTAATAGAGTTTCGTATCAGTACTCGTAGCGGAACTGTTGTCGAGCAATGTCTTTTGGATAGGGACACTCATGAATACCGAGCTGCTCGCGGCATAGGTAAAGCGCGTAGTGCGGGAATCGCCTGAAATGTCGCTGAATGTGCCGTTGGAATTGCCGCTCACTTCGCCGAAATCGTTGATGCGTATTATATCTCCCGTACTGGTCGCGTATGCATAATCCGTATCCTTATCGCGGTGCGTGCCATTGCTCGCATAGTTTTGCTCCAACTTCCTACCGAGAAGAATGAGTGTGCTGCTCGCATTGGTATACGGGTCCCACCGATAGAAGGTCTTTTGTACCGATGTACCGCTGGGAGTAAACACATCTTCGCGGAACGGATGATTGATGTGGGCGTATCCGTTGCTCTGCTCGCCGAGCGCGGTTTGCATAAGAGTGCCTTGATGGTAATACCGGACAGTCGTTTTGTCGGGGCGCGTTTCGGTGGTGCTTGCAAAGCCTGCAAATTTGCGGTCGTACACATTGGAAGGAAGGTATTGCAACCCACCCGAATATGCGTAATCGGTTCGTTCATTGCTCCCGCGACCATCGTGATCTGTAATTGAATTGACCGTCAGCAGTGCATAGGGCAGCTGTGTATTCGCGCTCGTTTGCGTCGTCAATCCGTAGGAAACCGTCGTACTACCCCCCTTGGATGAGGTCGTGGTCGCAAGCACGTCTTGTTGCATCTGGCCATTGCCTATCCAATTTGCATATTCGTTGTAGACGATCACCCCGCTTGTCCACGACGTGCCGGAATCATGATACGGGGATGCGATCGGGGCGAGAGTGTATGCAGTACTGGTAGCCCATCCGGACCCGGTATTGAGAAGCACCAAGCTTATCGTTGCCACCTCAATTTCTGGCTCGGTGACACTACCGGTAAAGGGGGCGTTGGCATAAGCACGCACAAAATCGGGCAGCCCATCGCCGTTCATATCCATAAACCGAATGCCACGGTCGTAGTAGGTGTTGCCTGGTGAAGTGGAATGATAGAGCGTGGAAGTGGCGATGATCCAGCGGGTGTCGTATACCCAGCCCGTCCCGGTGTTGAGCTGTACGTAGGTATTAGAACTGTCCGAAGACACCCAATCGGCGAGACTGTCGCCGTTGATATCGATCAGTTGTGGATTGTAGACTGTCGGGCCGCTTACAGAATCCGGCATGACATTCATGGCTGCGAATATGGTGGTGGTAGCAGCATCCCATGCAGTACCATTGCCCAAATATGCGCCGTTGGTAATGGCGCCGCCGGTGTTGTTGAGCGACTCTTCATAATCGGGCAAGCCATCGCCATTGATATCCCCGAAAATACCCGTCGTCCAACTATGCGTGGAATCGCTTTTGTATGCGAATTCCGGAATGGTTCCACTCCATGAGATCCCATTGGTCCAGCCGTAGGTTGATGTTGCGGCATACGTATTTTCATATATTTGCTTGGTGGTCGTGGCCGCATAATCATCTTTGATGCCGCGCACCACGTCTGGCTTCCCGTCAGCGTTAACGTCGAGATAGCGCACGCCGCGCTCATCAGCCAAATAGGTGGGTAGCGGGGCCCCTCCCCCACTATTCGACCACTCTTCAGGTGGCGCTGGGGATGTCAAATTTGTTGTGGTGTTGCCGTCAGGACTTATGATCTTTCCTTTATTACTCCCCCCGTCCAGATACAATATGCTGATGCCATTTATGCCGTCCCCCTCGGAATCAGCAACGACGTACGCAGAACCTACAACATTGGTACCAAGATTGGGCCCGTAGAACGGCGTGGTGGTGCTGACATACTCGAAGGTCGCGGCAGGGAGCGTGGTTTGAGTGCCTGCGTCATTCCAGCCGGTTTCTTGAATGCTTGTGAGAAGTGAGCGCGAGCCATTGTTGCCGGTACCGTATCCAAGTGCCCACTGGCGCACGTTTGTACTATTGAAAGTCGCGGTAATTTGGGAGATGCGATACGCGGTCAAGACCTTGAATCCGGATTTATAGCTTACCGCCTGGTCGCTTCTGGTGGATGTGGCAATTGTAATAGTACTCGGACCGTCGGAAACGCCATTGCCCGTGTACTTGATTTGGTACGGATATATCTGATTCTCATCTTTCAAGTATGTATAGGAAATATAATTGTCGTTGGTGTCGCGTACTTCTTCGAGCATCCATTTATATACACTGCTCGGACTTGTGGTGGCGCTCTGCTGACCCTGACTGCTCGCACCAAAAAGGTATCGAGTCCCCTTCTTATCGTACATCGTCCATGAATTGCTCGAGGTGGCATATGAGTATGAGCGAAATGATCCGTCGTCTACCCGGGCGCGATAGGTTGATGAAGCTGGCGAATCTGAAGCGCCGTCGGCAACACTGACAATGGTAAATGTGCCACTAGCGGTGAACGTCCATACATCATTGTCTCCCGCGGTCGTATGAGTTCCGCCCGTTGCGGATGTGATCGCTCCGACAGGAGCCGAGATAATGACGATGCCCGAACCACCCGCGCCGCCCGGTCCGTAGTCTGATTGAAAACCTCCTCCGCCTCCGCCTCCGCCGGAGTTTGTACCGCCGGCTCCACCGGTACCATTTGAACTGTTCGTGCCATTTGCGCCCCCGTTGCTACCGCCGGTGCCCTGCGTGCCACTTCCACTTGCGCCACCGCCTCCGCCGCCGTTGCCTCCATTTCCACCGTAGGCACCTTGCAATCCACCGCCTCCCCCTCCACCTCCATAATACGTCGCAGTGCCATTTATTGATGATGAAGTACCGGTGCCTCCCGCACCTGCCCCTGTGTCACCCCCTGGAGAATCAGCGCCCGCAGCACCTGCCCCACCACCGCCTCCGCTGGCACCATACGATGACACTCCATTCAAACCGCCACCGCCATTATTTCCCTCGCCAGCAGTACCCGCACCACCTGCTGTAGGGACGGAGGTGCTGTTGCCATACCCCGCACCCCCGCCACTCCCACCAGCAGCCGGATGGTTTGTGTCGCCATTTGGTGCAGCGCCATATCCGCCCCCGTGCGCAGTGGTACTGTCGAAAACTGAATCCCCGCCCTGACCACCGTGCGTTCCGGCACCGGCAGATCCGGCAGTGCCCCCACTTCCGACAGTGACTGAATATGCTTGGGGCGTTGTAATAGGAATAGTGACTGTTTTGACTCCACCCCCACCTCCACCTCCGCCATCACTACCGCCGCCTCCGCCACCGGCCACCACCAAAACGGTCATAGAGGTGGAAGTCCCTGTATCTGAAATTGCGAGCTCACCGTCGAAGGAGGACGTGAAGTACGCATTTGGACCATACATGTTCTGCGAACCGGTCTTGTTGAGCCTTTGGATATACGGGATCGATAGCGTCCAACCATACCCGACCAGGCTTTCTTGCTCGGTGTTCTGACTGTTGTAATCGAGCGAAATATCAGGTTGCAATCCGCTTCGCCCCGGCGGAATATCGAGAGAAATGTGCCTTGTAAGTGCGCCCGTGGAGCCGTCAACTCTTGGCGTTTGATTGCCGATGGTGAAAACGGATTGGCCGGGTGCAGTGGGAGGAATAACCACCGCATACGCCGACACCGCATTACCAACAATAACAGCCGTAGCAAGGACGACAACGAAAGCCCGCTTAGGGACTCTATTCATGAACTGGCTTATAGCTGCACGATAGCACTATCGCTGGTGGCACTCTGTGGTTATCAACAGGCTAGTCGTTCAATGGATAAGCGAGTCGATGACTTCGGTCAGTTTCGGGATCTGGGATTCGAAAGAATAGTGCGCCCGGACGTGGTCGCGGGCGGCTACAGTGATGCGCTGCCGGAGCGCGGGATCTTGCATGAGCTCTTGTATGCACGACGCCCACTCCTCTTTGGTCGCGGCAAGCCCCGTTAGAGGCGAAGCCTCTAACGGGGCAAGCATTCCCGTAACGCGATGCGTGATGAGAACAGGATTCTCACCCACTGGGCTCGCCACAACCGCCGCGCCAGTAGCCATATATTGAATAGCCTTGAATGCGCACTTGCCCCTGTTCCACTCGCTTTCTTCGAGTGGCATGAGACCAATATCCATCTTCGCGAGATACGGAATCAGATCAGCGTCTGTCTTTGCATTCACATAATCTATGAGCTCTTTGCGCTCGGCAGGAAGAAACTCGAAGAGTCCCGGGATCTCCGGATGCCCCTGATGACCAATGAGGAGAAGGCGGAACGCCTGGGTGCGAGTATTCAGCTCCTTCAGCGCCTCGGCCATGAAGCGCAGCTCGGGCAGCGACGCTGGCCCATTCCCGATCCAACCGATTGTGAATGTAGATCTATCTCCCATCTTGGGTATTGACGCGTAGTCGGAAAATCTGATGCACGTTGGGACGAGGATGACACGCTTGCTGTAGCGCTGCGCATATTCCTGCAGAAAGTGGCTCCCCACGATCACGGCACTGGACGTCTTACACAAGAGGCGCGTCTTGAAGCCCGAATGTCGGAATATGGCATCATCAAAATCAAAAATACTTGGGCGGATGCGGAGAATATTTTGCAAGATAAGCAAGGCGAAAACGAATTTGTTGTAGATGGCGCGTTGTATAAAGACGACATCGTGCTCCGGTCGCCAAAACAGCCGCCGCGCTTGAGAGAATACAGCGCACATTTGCGTGAGATAGCCCAGCGACGACAGGATCTTCGTGGAGGGCTCGACTAGCTTCCACTCTATATCCGGACGCGTTTCGGTGAGGTATGAGCCAAGAAGAAATGCTCGATATTTTGAGCTCGCGGTGATGTGATCGCCTGCGGTAAAAACGAGCACGCGAGATCGGCGTAGTTTTTCCATCATATTGTTTTAATGTGATCGGCCAAGCGCACGGCGAGCGCAAGAATAGTGGCCGTGGGATTCGCATTTCCTCCTGTCGGAAATACCGAGCTTCCGGCGATGAAGAGGTTGTTCACTCCGTGTACACGGCAGTCGGGGTCGACTACCGACGTGTGCGGATCAGCGCCCATGCGCGTCGTGCCCATATGGTGCGATGCGTCCTTGGTAATGGGCCACGGCTCGGGGTGGTCCACGATTTCAGAGGTGAGGGTGCCGAGCCCCGCGCGCGCAAGTTCGCCTTGCACCACAAGGTGCAGCGCACGCGCGCCTTCTTTGTCGAGCTCCGAAAGCGACCACTCCACTCTCGCAAGCGGATTACCAAATGCATCCCTCGCATCCCCGAGTACCACCCTGCTGCGCGGCGAGGGCACCTGCTCCATAAAGGTACGCAAACGCACGCCGCGGACAGGGTACGGCACGCCGAAGAATTTGTGCATTGCACGACTCGGTAAGGATTGCTTCCCGTAGATGGGACGCATCTGCACGTAGCAATTAGGAAGCTTACGCGCACTGCGAAAAGCGGGGGAGAGCTGAAAGCCGGTGATAAGCGTGCCCGCCTCGCGCCGCTGCTGCGTGATGACGTGGCTGTAGAGAGAGTAGTCGTCGGCGGCAATAGCGCCCACCGTGCCCTTCGGATGATCCATGTAGTAACGCCCCACCTGATCATGTTCATTTCCAATGCCGGAAGCAAGGAGAAGACGGGCGTTCTCGATCCCACCGCAGGCGATCACATACTTGGAAGCTTTGACATTGAAATCCCTGCCCTCCAATGTCTTGATATGCAGGGAGCGTACACGAGAGACATCTCGCTCTATGCGCGTCACATTGGCGTTGAGAAAGATCCGTACGGCAGGCGATGCTTCGAGCGCAGCCCGAAATACCTTGCCGAAATCTCGCGCTCGCTCCGGCAGCTCCCACAGCACGGTCGTCTCGAGCGCGCCGCTCTCGGTAATGCGCTTCGAAAAATCCACTGCGGCTTGCGCATGGGTAACGGCGGCAATGTCGACGGTGGAGGGTCCGCACACGCGCCTCGCCGCGCGGTCGTAAAGCAACTCCATTTCGGCGTACGACACGGGCCACCCGGAGAGCGGCATCCAATCGCGCACCGTGAGGTCGTCTCGCTCAAGCAGCTTCCATCCGCCTGTCCATACGCTTGTGGTGCCGCCAAATACGCGCACGCGTGAATCCTTACCCACGGGAAGAAGCGGTGATTCGAGGTCGTATAGCGCCTGGGCGTGCAGATCTTGCGTGAGACCGCCCCCTTCAAGGAGGATGACGGAGCGGCTCGCCTCCATCAATTCGAGCGCAAGGAGGATGCCTGCAGCTCCCGCTCCTACAATGCACACATCGGCCTCCCGCTGCGAATCTGTCGTCTCGACAATATCCTTGATCATACGCGAGCGCTCATCGCATTAGTTTATCAACCAATCGACGGCGCCTGCGAGATCGGGAGCGACGTGCGAGGGCTTCATGGGAAGCTTCCACGATGACCACTCTTCCGCACCATGGCCGGTAAGAACCAGAACAGTGCGGCATAGGGCGCGCTCCCCCGCCTCAATGTCGCTTGCCTTGTCACCGATCATAGCGCAGTTCGAAAGATCGAGATGGAGGTCATGCGCAGCTTTTTTCAACATGCCCGGCTTTGGTTTGCGGCAGTCGCAGTCGATCGCGTATTCATCCACCTGTCCCTCCGGAAGATGCGGGCACCAGTACCATGCATCAACGTGCGCGCTGCTTTTTCGGAGCGCGCGAGCGATTCCCTCATGCATGCGCGGAATATTTGATTCCGGGAAATACCCACGTGCCACACCCGCCTGATTAGAAATAACGATGACCGGGATCGCGCGCTCATTGAGGCGCGCAATCGCTCCCGCAGCGCCTGGAATAAGGCTTGTCTCGTCAAACGAGGATCCGTACCCTACCTCTTCCACAATGGTCCCGTCGCGATCAATGAAGACAGCTTCAGGCATATCTGCCCTTACAGGGTGCGCGCAGCAAGTGAATCAATATGTTGTTCAAGATCTTTGCGCGAGAGTGCAAACGTCCCGCGCTGGCTCACAACAATACCGGCAGAAAAGTTCGCGAGCTCGACAGCATGGGGCAAAGGGGTGCCAACTGCGCAGGCGAGCGCGAGCGCGGCGATCAATGTATCGCCCGCCCCTGTCACGTCTTTTACGGAGAGAATATTAGATCGAAAATGGGAGATCGCGCCCCGTCTCTCTCGCAAGGTCACGCCATGCTCCGCGCGTGTCAGAATGACCGCCGTCGAAAGCCGCTTTCCCATCACCTTCGCCGCGCGCGTGGCGAGTGCATCGGTCGTGGTGTGTAGTCCGGTTAGCTCAAGCGCTTCTTTCATATTGGGCGTGATCGCGTAGATACCCTTGTAGAAGGCGGCATGCGGGGGCTTCATGTCGGCCACGATCTTCTCTCCGCCGAATTTCTTTTTCAAAGCGCTCACGACATTTTTCGTGATGCACCCCTTTGCGTAATCGGACACAATGACCATGTCCTGCGGCGGGAGAGCTCGTATCGCGGCAATAAGCCGCTTCTCAAGCGCTTTTGCAATTGGTGTCGCCAATTCAGAGTCCACGCGCGCAAGCTGGTGTTGGTGTAAGCGCGACACGATGCGCAACTTCGTGGTCGTCGGCCGCGTGGCATCTACGAAACACTTCAGGCGGATGCGCGCTTGCCGGCACAGGGCCCGTAAGATTTCGGCATTATCATCGCGCCCCGCGACAGCGACGAGGGTCGCCACGCCCCCAAGCGCCGCCACGTTATTAGCCACATTGCCAGATCCGCCCAATATATAGTTGACAGAGTGTTGGCGAAGGACCGGCACGGGGGCTTCCGCCGATATGTGATCAGCATCTCCCTCGACGTACATGTCGATCATGGCGTCCCCGACAACAAGAATGCGCCTTTTTGGAAAGCGTGCTATCGCTTTTTTAATTTCAGCGGGATTCATGAGTCAATATACTCGCACCACGCATGATAGATGAGTTGGTGCACTTCCTGAATGCGCGCTGTTTCTGCTGTCGGTACAATGACACACACGTCGGAGATCTTCTTTAGACTCACTCCTTTTTCTCCCGTGAGCGCGACGATCTTCATTTTTTGTTTTTTTGCCTGCTGGATCGCGTGCAGGACATTGGGTGAGGATCCACTCGTTGAAAACGCGACGAGCACGTCCCCAGGGCGCCCGAGCGCTTCGATCTGTCGCTTAAAAATATTCTCAAATCCATAATCGTTGCCGATCGCTGTAAGCGCCGAGGAGTCGGTGGTGAGTGCGATTGCGCGCAGCGCCGTTCTGTTTTTCTTGTAGCGGGCCACTAATTCCGTGGCAAAATGCTGGCTGTCTGCGGCGGATCCGCCATTGCCGCACATAAAAACCGTGCGGCGCGACTTGATCGCTGTCGTTATGAGGCGCGCCCCTTCCTCGACAGAGGGCAGGATATGTTGCATACTCTTACCAATCGTATCGCTATGACGCTGAAACGCCCCAAAAAGAATAGGATTTCTAAGCATCATACGGGTCGAAGTGTTCAACGGCAGAGTACCCCAAAAAGCCTTAGATTGGAAGGTGTCCTCTCATTTGCGAACGTTCAGAGGCTCGTACAAAAGGCGAAGACTGCGGGGCGGCGCGTGGTGACCACCAACGGCAGTTTCGACATCCTGCACACCGGGCACGTGAGCAACCTCGCGTTCGCAAGAGGGCAAGGCGACCTGTTGATCGTCGGCATTAATTCAGATGGTTCGGTACGCCGCAATAAAGGCCCGGGGCGTCCGCTTACACCGGCGCGGGAGCGCGCAGAGATCGTCGCCGCGCTTAGATCAGTTGATGCGGTATTCATGTATGACGAGCTCACGCCCATTGCATGGATCAAACTTCTCAAGCCACACATCCATGTAAAAGGTGCCGACAGGACAATGGACCAAATCGTGGAGAAAGAGGCGGTCGAGTCTGCTGGGGGGAAAGTGGTGCGCGCTCCTTACCTCAAGAACAAATCAACGACAGGCATCATCGCAAAAATACGGCTCGGCAGGTTATAGAGATCCCGTTTTTTTGTATTCTTCAATACCTGCTTCAATGCTGTATTGAGGGACGAACCCGAGAACTTCTTCGGCTCGGGACATATCACATTCGGTGTAATCTTGGTATGCGTTGGTGAATGGGTTGTCAATGTACTCCGGCGTGCGAGAAGTGCCGAGCGCGTTGTTCAATAACTTCACTACGTCGTTGAATGCGGTGGCGCGGCCGGAGCCGCAATTGAGGACGCCGCTCGAGCGCGCCTCTGCAGCACGCAAATTGACCTCCACCACGTCTTTCACGTAAATGTAGTCCCTCCGCTGTTCGCCGCTCTTAAAGAGCCTCGGATTTCCCTTACGCATTTGCTGGGCGAGTTGGTAGATCATGCTCGCGCGCGTACCTTTGTGGGATTCGCCGGGTCCGTAGACATTGCAGTAACGCAGTCCCACAATCACGACGTCGGGGTGCGCCCGGGCAAACCGAGCAATCTCCTCTTCGAGACGCTGCTTCGACTGCGCGTAAGGATTGAGGGGGTGTAGCGGCTGATCCTCCTTGTAGGGCGCAGGGCCGTTACCATACACAGCCGTCGAGGAGGCATAGACGATGTGCTTGCAGCCTTTTTCTACAACCCGCTTAAAAAGTTCGAGTGATGCAGCGACGTTGGCATGAAGCATTTCGCGCAGGTCTTGTGAGCGTGTGTCGTTGTAGGCTGCCTCGTGGAAAAGAATATCTACCGGCGGGAGTGCGCTCCAATCAATACCGATCAAACTCGGCAACAAGAGCGTCCCTTTGAAATTCGGCAGCGACTGCTCGGCGTCGTGACCGGTGATGACAACCTCGTCGCCTCGTCCGAGAAGCGCCTCCACGATGTTGGAGCCGATAAATCCCGTGCCTCCCGTCACCAAGACCTTCATGGCTGTGCTGCAGCGCTCGCGTGGTCTACTTTGATTTCTTCAAATTCTCCCCGCTCTTTTGCAACTACATTCTTGAGTGCTACACGCTCGGCATTCAGATCGCGGATCGCGAGCGCGCGCCGCCCCACCTCTTCGAGCCCGAGCGCGCCCTCTTTTCCCTTCCGAATGTCGGACTCCAAGTCCCATATCTTGGCGTTTACTTCTTTGAGTAACGCGACATGCTTTGTGATATACTCCTGATCACTCCTGCCCTGAAGGTCGGCTTCAAATCGAGCGCACTCCGCCTGCACCTCGGGATTCTCCGGCAGTCGCTCCTTTTTTAAAAGCAAAATACTATAGCGATCCAGCATGTCGGAGAGCGGCATTTCCATACATGGCAGTATATTCGGTACCTCTACGGTCGTCTACACTCTCACAACGCTGCGATACAGCTTTTTGACCTCATCTGCGCCGCGATCCCACGTGAACGGCCTCGCTCGCTCGAGGCCTTTTTCGATGAGGGTTTGCTGCAGGGCCTTATCCGAAAGCACGCGCTGTATGGCCTCGGCGAGTGCATGAACGTCTGTGGGATCTATGAGGATCGCGGCACCTCCCGCTACTTCCGGCAGCGAGGTTACGTTGGACGTGATGGTCGGGGTGCCACTCGCCATGGCTTCGATGACGGGCATACCGAATGATTCGTTGAGCGAAGGAAAGGCGAAAAGCCTTGCACCTGAATACAGTGCGTTCATGTCCTCTTGTGCCACGTACCGTACAAATTGGATATCGTCTTTGTGGCGTGAGGCAGCTGCAAGCGCATATGTTTCTTCCGCACGATACGAAGGCGAGCCGACGATGACTAGCCCCTCTCTTCGCTCCGGATGCCCTTCGCGGAGTTGCTCGTAGGCGCGAATGAGCGTGTCCACGTTTTTCTGCGGATCGAGGCGCGACACGTCGAGAATGTACGGCGCCGTGATCTTATATTTCTCTGCAACAATTTTTTGTGCAAGCGTGCGATCCATCGCCGTATACTCTTCGGCACCGCCGTTGTAGTGCAGCATGCCTATCACACGCTCGGGGGAAGCTCCGTAATACTGCACGATCTCCTGCCTTCCAAACTCGGATACAGCAATGATCGCAGTAATGCGGTGATTAAAGTACTTGAGCACGAAATTAAACATCCGGCGAGAGGGTGGGAAAGCTCCCGGCGCGGTGATGTCACCCGCGCCGTGCGCGGTGAGAATGATGTGCCGCGCGGGAGCGAGCCAGAAAAATGGGTAGAGCCGCGGCTGAAACCATTGGATGATGTCGAAATTCTCTTTGCGATACTTCCAAAAAAAGTAGAGCATGCGAAAAAACCGACGATTTAATATAGAGGGGAGCGCGGGCATTACGATTTCGCGTGTCTCTTTGTAGAGCGGATCGTCCGATTTGTCGAAGTGAATGAGCGTTACGTCTAGCCCCGGATCACGCACTACCCGCTCGATCATACGGTGCGTCGAGATGACCGCTCCTTTGGCCACTCGCCCATCCATCGCATACGACATCAACCCCACTTTGATCTTTCCTCCATGATTCATAACTTCTTTTCGAGGATCACCATGACCGTACCCAGTATCGCGCTGTGATGCATGCCAAAAAACCCCAGCACTCTCTTAAGGACTCTGCGTGGTAGGGACCGTCCGCCGTATTCAAACACCACGTGGAGCGACGTACCGCGCAAAAGGCGCTTCAGCGACCAATAGCTCAAGAAGTGCAGATTCAATTCTTCGATCGCATTGCGCTTCCACAAGCGCTTTGTGAGCCGCTCGGCTACTGCCCGTGGCAGGTAGCTCAAAAAGAAAATCCCTGTGTGGGCCTCACGCACCCTCCAGCGATTTGGAAAGGCGAGATAAAACTTTCCGGCTGGTTTCAGTACGCGGCTCACTTCGCGAAGTAAGAGCCTCGCATCCGATACGTGTTCAAGTACGCTCACGGAAAAAGCGTGGTCAAAAAAATCATTCTCGAATGGAAACTGGGTGCCATCATAGACGCGCAGATGCGCTTTCGCGCCCTCCTCTTTCAGGTGCGCTTCCGCTATTCGGTGCAAGACCGGATTGACTTCAAGCCCGTACACATCCGCGCCCGCCTTGGCAAAAGCAAGTGAGTACTCACCTCCGCCAAATCCGATATCCAGCATACGCGCGCCAGCTACAGTGCCCGCGCGGAGTTTGAAATCATCCATCGCTTCCCGCGCTGCCTTGCCTTTTTTCCCCCAATCGCCGATCAATTTCTCCCGCTCGTATGGATCGGTGTACTCGGTGCACGTGGCAAGATATTCTTCGGCCCGTGCGCGAGCGCGCATGATTGCATCTTTTTCATCCATGGCAGAGTTAGTCTATCACTGCCCGATACTGGCGAGAAAGAGTTTTTCGTAAGCGGCAGCTGCCCGCTCGCTCGTGTACGGCTGTGCCGATTCAATGGCGCCGCGCCGCAGCTGGTGAATATCGGAGGAAATCAATTTTTCCATTGCCTCTGCTACCGCTCCCGGCGTCGGTGCCATGATCATATATCCATTTTTGCCGTTTTTCAGGTATTCCACTACGCCACCCACTTTGGTCGCGATGAGTGGGAGGCCAAATGCGAGTCCCTCCATCGCAGCGATGCAAAATCCTTCGCGCTGCGAGGTGAGCAGAAATGCATCGGCGATCCCGTAAAAGCGGTGCACATCGCTACTCTCCCCCAAGAGTACGATCTGGTCTTCTAGCCCATACGCGCGCACTTTTTCTTCCACGGCCGCCTTTCGAGGCCCGTCTCCCACCAAGACGAGGCGGTAGCCGGGATGCCGCTCATTGAAGCGATTGAATCCGTCGACCGCGAGCTCTTGCCTTTTTTGCTTGACCATGCGAGAGACGTTCAAAAAGACAAATTCATGCGACCGAATGCCGAGCCCCTCACGCAAGGTGGAACGCTTTCGCATATACTCTTCCCGCTCCTTTTCAATCGTCTTCAGATCCACGCCATTATAGATCACAGTGAAGCGCTTGAGCGGGATGTGTTCCGTTTCAGACACAAAACTCGCGACCATCTGTGAGTCGGCCACGGTGGAATACCGCAGCGGCGCAAGCAAGCGATCAGTGAGACGCATGAGAAACGGCTTGGCATCTCCCGAATTGTGCTCGCCCGCGATTACCGCGTACCCAAAAAAAGGCTTCAGGAGGGTGAAGATCGTGTTGCTGAAAAAGAGGCTCGCGTCAACGACATCGGGGCGGATCTCACGCAGCGTGCGCCAGAGTCGAATCCACTCACGTATATCCCGAAATCTCCTGAAATGATGTTTGATTACTTTCACATGAGGTGGCACACGATCGTAGAATGTCGCCTTGGAGCTCTGAAATTGAATGAGTGTGATGAGGTAGATATCAAACCGCTCTCTATCAAGATGATCCAGGATGTCGAGGATAAGCCGCTGCACCCCACCGAGCGTGAAGTCATTGGTGCCAATGACGAGTTTGATTTTTTGCTTCGGCGTATTCATACACAGTATGTATACGGTATTACTTTTGCGCGCAGACAAAATACGATAGAGGCGCCGGGTGCGCTCGCCGCGCTCGCCTTGGGATGAGACCATCGAAGAAAATCGCGAGTGGATACACGAGTGCGCGGACCGCGTTGAACAGATAAAAGGGGTGCATGAGCTGCACGGCGGCGCTCGCTCGATCGCCGAGGCGTTCTATAGATACTGCCGTAAATCCCGCGCGACTGCACAATCGCTCGAGTCCTTCTCCCGTGAAGCGTAGATAATCGTGCGGCTCCGGCATTTCGTTGGCGATAAAAGGCGAAGCGAGGTACCACGTGCCACCCTCCTTGAGCACTCGATGGATCTCACGAGCGAGCGCGAGCGGCTCTTCGGCCGCGTAAAGCGCATTGAAGAGGAGTACCGCATCAAATGATCCATCCTCAAAAGGAAGTGGCTTATTCATATCGACGGCAATAACGCCGGGAGAGGCGGCAAAGTCGGTACGCACAAGCTCGATTCCTTTCGGCAGCAGGGGCAAATAGCTCGAAGAGGCGCCTCCGGCGATGTCGAGTACGCGCCCGTGCAGGGCCCTCGCACGATGCGCCAAGGTCGCGTTGAAAAGTGTGCGTCCGATCGTCTTACCCGATAGCGCTCCTTTCACTAGTGAGCTCATGGCTACATGCATGGCATCTATTGTATAGGACTGCGGCTGCGGAAGGGCGCTAGGCACTTGCCCCCTTAGGCCTCGTCCATAAATAAATTGACAGTATATGGACGATGCACAAAGGGCTCTAACCCCTAATACCTTTCAGGTTATTAGTGGAAGAGCCCTTAGAAGCCTTGCCCCTAGCGGGGCGGGCGAGATGCCGAAGCGACTCCACATCCGCTCGCACCATCATGCTGACGAGTCCTTGAAAATCAACTTCTGGTTTCCATCCGAGCTCGCGGCGCACTTTTGAGATATCCGCGAGGAGGTAATCAGCTTCCGGTGGGCGATAAAATTCCTTATTGATGGTGAGGATCGTCTTCCCCTTCACCTGACCCACTTCTTTCATCCCACTGCCCTTCCACGTAAGAGACATGCCGAGCTCGCGAGCAGATGCCTCCACAAATGTACGCACACTGTTGACCTCGCCCGTGCCGATCACGTAATCGCTGGGTGTCTTAGCCTGCAACATCAGATGCATTGCTTTCACATAATCGCCAGCGTATCCCCAGTCGCGGTGTGCATCCAAATTGCCGAGCGAAAAATCCTTCGAGAGTCCGAGCTTTATTTTTGCCATCGCCCGCGATATTTTACGGGTCACAAAATGCTCACCGCGCCGCGGTGATTCGTGATTGAACATGAAACCCGAACTAATGAAGACGTGGCGGCGATCGCGGTAGTCTTTTACAAAATCTTCATACGCGCGCAATTTGGATTCTCCGTAGGGAGACGAGGCGTGACGTACCGCCACTTCGTTTTGCGGCGGATGTGCGCGCAGAAAGAAATCACCGGTAGAGGCGTGGAATATCTTCACCGCCCCGCTGATACGCGTCGCTTCATTGATGAGGCGCCCGAGGCCATGATAATTGACGTCCATCGTCTCTTCAGGAATTTTGAAGGAGATGCCCACATCGGATTGCGCGCCGAGATTGTAGATCTCATCGGGCTTGCTCTCTTGGAGCGCGCGGGCAAGTGAGGCAGCGTCGCGTAGATTGCCGTAGAGCAATTTGAGTTTGCCGCTCTTCATTACGCTCTCGAGCCGCATCATGGGATCCAGGCTCGTGCGCCGCATCAAACCATACACCTCATAGCCTTTTCCGATGAGGTATTCAGCCAAATACGAGCCATCTTGGCCCGTGATACCGGTGATAAACGCCCTGCGCTTCATTGACGAAGAGTATGCAGTATACTGCCCAGCATGGCAATGGTGAAAAAAGCGCTGCCGCCTGCACTTTTTCTCTTCATTGCAGTAGTGATTCTCTACCCCAATCCGTTCGGCAATAATCCGGATATTATCTTGGACGAGAGCTACTTCCTCACGAGCTCGCTTGCTTCGATAGAAAAACACACGCTGCCAGGCTGGGAATTCTCTCCCTCGGGCGCGTACTACGGCGGCATTCAGACATACGTGGACACCGCCGTTTTGATACCGGTGGTGGCAAGCGTGGTAATCGTGGAGCACTTTTCCCTCTCCGCGGCGAAGCTCTGGGTCGCGATCAATACGGGAGAGCTGCTCCACATACTTCGCCTGGTGAGCGGCGCAACGGCGCTCGGCGCGATTCTCTTTTGTTTCTTCCTTTTTAAAAAAAGAAAGGTCCCGCAGCCGCTTGCGCTCACCTTGACACTCTTCCTATTCTTGCTCCTTAGCAACGTACTCGTGATCGAATTCTTGCATACCGCAAAAATGTGGGCTTACTACATCATCTTCGTGGCACTGACGAGCGCGTTTTTCATCGCGCAAGAATACTACCTCGCGGAGCGCAATGAAGAATTCTTCAAGAGACGCACGTATGTGGCGCTTATGGTGTGGAGCGTGATTCTGACTTTTTTCCAGAGCTTCGTTGGTGCATTCTCGGTCGGCCTTCTCATGCTCTATAGCTACCTGCTCGGACACTTCACGATCCGCGATGTGTGGCAACACGTTGCAAAATATTGGTACCTGATTGCTCTCGTGTGCGCCACGCAAGTGTCGTTCCTCTACCGTCTGTATATGATACGCGAGAGCATTGCAGACGAATCGGCAAAAACCTTAGACGGCAGCATCGACTGGTTTCCACGCCTCGTAAAGCCCTTGATCTACGCCATTGAAGGGCACCCGCTCTTTCTGCTGTTTCCAATCGTGATCGTGGCATTGATCATTATTGCTGCACGCAACAAGCAATTCTTCTCCGGAAAACGCAAACGCAGCTTCCTCATACTTATTGCTCTCTACCCAGTCTTTACCTATCTATTCTTTCACCTGATCGTCGGTTTTGATGTCGCTGCGCGCTACGGCATCCCCCTCACACTCGCCGGTGCGTTCTCTGTAGCCATACTGTTGGGTGAGATCGGAAAGGGGGTGGCACGAGGTGTACTGGTCATCGCTCTAGCGCTTTTCGCTCTCATCGGCGTCCACGCGATCTCGCTCTATTGGCAACCCTCATCAGAGTCGGTGTTGCTCGATACTATCAAGGCGCGCTTTAATTCACCGGATACGATCTTCATCACGGACCATTCCGCACGCCGCATGACACTTCCAGTCAATTATGCGTCACTCGCGCTGCTTGACGAAGAACGACAAGCGATGAGTCGTTTTGCGTTCCTACTGCAAAATCGCGAACAGCTGGCCGCAGACACGTCTTTCAAACCGCTCACTATCACCGCCTACCGAGATGAGCAAATGACTGCGGCCTTGGCGCGTTTTGCCACCTCTACCAACGCCGTCTGGGTCATTTCGAGGGATTGCACTGCACGCTGCGCAGAGTCGGAGGCATCGACGGGGAGATGTTTTGAGATCAATACCAAAGCTTGCGGACTCTCGCCACAAGAAGTAAATACGCTGCCCGTTTTCCTCGCTTCCGACCAACTCGGCTATTCATACATCGTACGCAAAGTACGTTAGAGTTCACTATCTTGCTGCTTGAAGATATAGGCTCTGTTGATAAAGAAGCTCGTGATGGCGAGTCCGATCGAAATGATCGCTTGCGAGAGAATGTACCAGAGGTGGAGATACTCCACGAACGCATACATGAGCGCGGCGTTCAATACGAGATTGCCGAGCTGCATGCCCAGGTAAAGAGACATTTGCACATGCATCTGGTCGCGCGAATGGTCTCTGAAAGTCCAGAATTTTTGGAGAATGAAACTCACACAGAATGAGACCATGAAGGCGATCACTGTAGAGATGAGGTAGTAGACGTGCAAAATGTCCGTGAGCGTATAGAGCACGACGATATTGACGGCGAATGCCGATCCACCAGCGATCAGGAATCGCCCGAGTTGCTGATGTTTTTTCGCATGTTGTATCACTATGTCCGGCATGGGCAGCAGTGTACCCCGTTAGAGGCCTTCATGGCAAAACGCGTGCACATTTCGCGAGGCCTCTAACGGGGTGTACCCTGCCTTCGGCAGTCGACCAATATATAAAGATTGTGTGGAGGGCAAGACTCTACTAGAATGCGCTCATATATGGAATACTCGGTCATTATTCCGGTCTACAACGAGGAGGGCAATCTTGACCTCCTGTATGAGAAATTGTTGGGGGGCCTTCGGCAGCTGAAAGGAGACGCGGAGATACTCTTCGTCGACGACGGCTCGAGCGACTCGAGCTTTGCCGATCTCACGCGGCTCGCCAAGGCAGACAAGCGGATCACGGTGATCCGCTTTGGTCGCAATTTTGGCAAAAGCGCCGCCATGACGGCGGGATTTAAAGCGAGTACGGGTAAGATACTTATCAATCTCGACGCCGATCTGCAAGACGACCCCACGGAGATCCCACGCATGGTTGCGAAGTTGCATGAGGGATTTGATTTCGTCATTGGCTGGCGCAAGATCAGGCACGACCCCATCGATAAGACCTGGCCATCCAAGATCTTCAACAGCGTGGTGTCCAAGTGGAGCGGCGTGCCGCTCCATGATTTCAACTGCGGCTTCAAGGTCTACCGCCGCGCGGTCTTGGAAGATATTCCCCTGTACAGTGACATGCACCGTCTGCTCCCGCTACTGGCCGCAAAACGAGGGTTTATGGTTGCCGAGCTCGCGGTCGAGCATCACAAGCGCCACGCCGGCGTGTCGAAATACGGCATGGGGAGAACGATCCGCGGTCTCTTGGATTTTGTCTCGGTGCTTTTTTTGACGACCTACCTCGCTCGGCCCATGCATTTCTTCGGCAGTTTTGGATTCGTTAGCATCGTGTTTGGCTGTATCACTGGTCTGTGGATGCTTGTTCTCAAGTTTGGCTTTAGCGTCCATTTCGTGAATACGCCGCTTCCCCTCGTCACGGTATTTCTGATAGTCATTGGTATTCAATTCATCCTCCTCGGTCTCATCGCAGAGATGCTCACACGTACGTACCACGAGATGCAAGACAAGCCGACTTTCCGAATCGCCGAAAAGATCCACTATTAGCCACCATGTGCGGCATCGGCGGATTTGTCGGAGCGGGAGACGAGGGGACGCTCGGCAAGATGACTGCGGCGCTCGCACGGCGCGGTCCCGATGATCACGGTAGCTATCTCAAGGGCAGCGTTGGGCTTGCACACACGAGACTCTCTATTATTGACCTCTCTGCATCCGGACATCAGCCGATGGAGAGCACGACAGGGCATACGATCATCACGTTCAATGGAGAGATCTACAATTTTGGGGAGCTTCGCCGCGATATCGAAGCGCACGGTGGCTACCGCTTCAAGAGCAACACCGACACCGAAGTCATACTCGCGCTATACGAAAGGTACGGCGTGGAAGCATTTTCAAGACTCAATGGTATGTTCGCCTTTGCTCTCTGGGACGCACGAGAAAAGTCGCTGATACTGGTGCGCGACCGGCTTGGCAAAAAACCTCTCTATTGGGGTGTGTTTGGGGACACGCTCATTTTCGGCTCGGAGCTCAAATCCCTCATGTGCCACCCGGATTTTAAAAAAGAGATCGATCCTTGGGCGGTGCAGCTCTACCTTACCTACGAATACGTCCCCACTCCTCTTTCCATTTTTAAGGGCGTGCGGAAGCTCTCGCCCGGCAGCTATCTCGTATACAAGAGGGGCGCGAAGCCTGCAGAGAAATGCTTTTGGAATATCACCCGCTCTCAATCGAATCTATCCTTTGATGAAGCGCTCCGGCAGCTCGATCATCTGCTGGAGGCGAGTGTGGCTCGGCGGCTCGTGAGCGATGTACCACTCGGTGTCTTCTTGAGTGGTGGCCTTGATAGCTCGACGATCGCCTATTACGCGGGACGCGTGAGTAAGGAACAGGTAAAAACGTTTTCCATAGGATTTACCAATAGTGACTTCGATGAGTCTGCATACGCGACTGAAGTCGCGCGCGCGCTCGGCGTATCTCACACGACCGAGCACTTTTCCCCAGAGCGTTGCATGGATTTGATTCCAGAAGTGTTTTCATATCTTGACGAACCAATCGCGGATTCTTCGCTCATGCCCACCTACCTCCTCTCGCAATTTACCCGCAAGCATGTGACTGTAGCACTCGCCGGCGACGGCAGCGACGAACTTCTGGCAGGCTATCCCACATTTAAGGCAGAGGCACTCGTGAATTATTACAAACATATTCCTGAAACACTGCGACGCCAACTCATCGAACCGATCATTCAAGCGCTGCCGGTGCGGCATTCATACTTTAGCTTTGATTTCAAATTGAAGCGGTTTTTGGAGGGCGTCGAAACAGATCCCCGGCACCGCCACCAGAGATGGCTCGGCGCTTTTAGCGACATCGAAGCGCGCGAGCTCCTCGACCGCGGCGGCACCCAACCATCACCGTATGAACATCTCAATGCGTTCTTCCCCACCCAATCGAGTCGAGAAGAATTTCTGAATGATCTACTCTGGTCCTACGCGCGCACCTATCTTATGGACGAGGTGCTGGTCAAGGTGGACCGAGCAAGTATGGCGCACGGGCTGGAAGTACGCGCGCCTTTTTTGGACTATACTCTTGTGGAATTCCTCCAAAGTCTCCCCTACCATTACAAATTTCATCGCGGCACAGGAAAATACATTCTGAAAAGGCTGATGGAAGATAAGTTGTCGCGCAATATTGTGTACCGCAAAAAACAGGGCTTCGCCGTCCCGCTCGGCCGCTGGCTCAAAAAAGAGCTCAAACCGCTTTCAGATGAGCTGCTCGGCCGCAGGGCGATAGAAAAGAGTGGCTTCTTTGATGCAGAGAAGGTGGCAAAGGTAAAGAGCGAGCACGAGCAAGGGGCGCGCGACAACCGCAAAAAACTCTGGACACTCATGGTATTTCAGCTATGGTATCAGAATTGGTTTGCCGCTTAAGGATATGAACAGATCAGTCACGAACGTCATCCGCTTCATTATGGATGAATGTCTCCCTCCCATCATCCGTGATAATCGGTGGTTCATGTATCCGGCATTCTATTTTTGGTTCAAAGGTAAAAACTTGAAGTTGTATATGGATTTCAAGTCTTTGGTCCACGAAATGACACCAGAGGAATACGCCAACGCCTACAGAACGCTCGATAGCCGCGCAACGGACCGGCCGACCGACATCAGCGAGTTGGCGATACGTGCGATACAAGAGAGCATTGATACATCCACCACCTCTCTTCTTGATGTTGGATGTGGGAGAGGGTATGTGCTCGGGCGTATTGGAGAATCCAAGCCGCGGACAGCGCTCACCGGGTGCGACGTCTACGACCACGTAGATATACAGGGAGCCGATTACAAACAGGGCAATATAACCGACTTGCCATTTGCGGACGGGTCATTCGACATAGTCATGGCTACCTGCATACTTGAACATGTGGTCGATATAGAGAAAGCCGTACAAGAGTTGAAGCGTGTTGCACGCAAGCAAGTTATCATCGCCGTCCCCTGCCAGCGATATTACTACTACACGCTCGATATGCACATACACTTTTTCCCTCTCAAGTCGGATGTCGAGCGGGTGATTAACATGCCAAAGCACACATGCAAAAATATCCGGGGAGATTGGATCTATGTAGGCGAAAAACTATGACCACCCTCTCTGAATTAAATTTGTCTGCGCTGGAACGATAGGAATTCGATCGCTCGTTCTGTTTTACTGCAGGCGGAACACAACGATATCTCCAATCTCAAATATTTTGCTCACGAACGGCATTGCATTTATATTCCAGGCGGGTTCGGCGTTTTTATCCCACGCTATCATCGTGATCCCCATATCACGGAACAATGTCGGGTATGGCGCCCGGACAAAGGTTGCGTAATCTTTTGCGTAGTCTCGGAGTAACGAATCCGGTATGCCGGCATAACTCCCCGTCTTCTCACGCCAATACAACTGAAAGATCCGACTTGACACATCTGCGCGATCTTGCACCAGGGTGTCGTAGGCCTGTGAAGGTGGCACGCCGCGTAGACGATATTCTAGAAGAATTCTCTTTTCGAGATACTTATTACTTGTCAGATAGGCAAACGCATAGAAATTGTTGGGTACGCTATGCGCGGTATACATCGGGATATACGTCGAGAGATTTCTGTCTGCCCAGATTGTTTCGTTTTGGGGTAAGGCCTCCAGGTAGCTGAGCAATGGCGCGTACTTCTGCGCGGCGGCGGCTAGCGGATACGAAGATAGGTACGAATGGTACTGAATGAGTGCGCCATTGTAGAAAAAGAAAAGCGCGATAGCGGCATACAGAGAGATACGTAATTTCTCGTGCCGCACCAGCAGCGCTCCGATCACAATTATGTACATGGCAAACATGATCTCGGCGAGCGGTTTCGTATCGTAGAAATGATAGTGATTCTGCTGCATCAAGTGGCCGGTGATTACTTGCTGATTGAGCAGAAGAAAGATCGCGATAGCCGATATAATGAAGAATGATTTGGCTCTGGCATATTCTTTGGGCCACAAAAGAAGTGGGCAAAGGAAGAGCAAGATCACCCACGCTCCGATGATCGGCGCGTGGGTAGCGATAATACCGAACCGCGCGGCACTCTCCACATAATCAGGGTGCGCGAGAAGCTGCCAATAATTAAAGAAAAACGGGATGGAGACCAATAAGCTGATTGCGCCGATGTACACAGTGTTGAGTGCATCTTTGTACTCCTTGCGATACAAGCACCACAGGAAGAAAAGTCCAAAGAATACGATGAAGAAAGTCCAGTTGTAGGGATTTAAATACGAAGCCGCGCCGATAAGGAGGCCAATGCCGATGACTGCTCCCGTACGCCAGATATCACGGTTCCAAAATGTGCGGTATAGCAGATAGAGCGTGCCAAAGAAGAGCAGGCCGCTGATTTGTGGATTGACCGGCCGAGCATAGGGCAGCCAGCCCTCTGGGGATTGACCTTGCAAGAGACGCAGCCATGTCGACGCCCCACTGCTCGTCAAATTGTCCGCGAAAAAGACGCACAAGACCGCCATAAGCGCTACCGGCACTGATGCGAAGAGCGCGTAGACAAATGCGTATATGATCAGCGCCACCAAAAAAGGAAACAGGAACTTTGATACAACGATCATCTGCGTCGCACTCAAACCGGTGATTCGTGCAAGTCCGGCCACGATCGACTCGCCAAGTCCTGGCTGAAAATACGGCTGGTCTTTGTTCTGCAAAAAGGTGTTCGTGGTGAGCGGGTGACCTATGTAGGCTTGCTGCGTGCGAGCCACATAGTGCTCTTCGTCTGCTGGTCCCACCATCATCACGCCCGCATAATCTGGCGTAAATGTGAAAAAAACACTCGGCAATACATGGAAAAGGCCCACGAACACCGAGACGACGATCGCAAGCCAGTGTGTTTTGACGATGCTCTTCATGTTTGAAACGTTATGCTCATTTGCTCGCGAATAATTTTACCTTAAATCCCATTTTGGCGAGCACGTAGAGGGCGAGTGTCCCAAAGGTTTGGAATGCGTAAATGGTTGAATTGCGTATGGAAATGGATGTGTGTTCGCCACTATAATCGCATCGTATCGGCACTTCGCCTACCTTGAGGCCGGCGTAGTGCGCCTGAACGATGATCTGAAAACTAAAAAGGTGGTTGTTGGACGAGTGGTCGAAGCTCACCACTTCCGCCAAATGCCGCGAGTACACGCGAAATCCCGTGTGAAATTCCGTGAGCGGCAATCCAAGTACGACGCGCTGGATAGTGCTCAATCCAATGTTGGCAAGATAGCGCGCCCACGACATGCCATCCTTGAGCGGCTGCCCCGCTTCGGTAAATCGAGATCCCAGAACCAGATCGTATCCTTCTCGAGCCTTCGCGAGCGCCGTCGGAATGACCGCCGGATCGTATTGCCCATCGCCGTGCAGATCGACCACATATTCCGCACCGAGCTCGAGCCCCTTGCGTATCAGATATTTTACGTTGCCGCCGTAGCCGGTGTGCGGATGTGTGTACGATTCGATACCGAGGCGACGCGCAACTTCGAGTGTGTTGTCGGTCGATGCATCGTCGACGAGAATGATCCGCTCGACCGCATCGGTGGGTATCCGCCGGAAGGTATCTTCGAGCACGCCGGCACAATTGTAGGCAAGGATGGCGCAGATCGCCCTTTTTTCCATAGATTCGACACTATACCACGGGAGGGGTAGTATAAGCGCACCATGAAAGCAGTCATACTTGCAGGGGGGTCGGGCACCCGGCTCCACCCCTTGACGCTTGTCACCAACAAGCACTTATTGCCGGTTTTCAATAAGCCGGTCATCTACTATGCGATCGAGAAGCTCGTGGACGCCGGCATAGGCAAAGTGATGATCGTCACCTCCCCCGCCCATATTGACTCCTTCGTGCGGCTGCTCGGCTCCGGGCAACACTTTGTACCCACACAGTCGAGCGCGCGACAGATCCAGATCGTCTATGGTATCCAAAATGAGCCGAATGGTATCGCCTATGGTCTCTATATTGCAGAGGATTACATCGGCGACGATGATTGCGTGCTATTCCTCGGCGACAACATTATTACCGACGATATCGCTCCTGCAATAAAAAAATTTAAGCAGGGCGCGACACTTTTCCTCAAAAAGGTCGACGATCCGGAGCGTTTCGGTGTCGCTGAGGTAAATAAGCGCGGCAAAATAACCAACCTCGAGGAAAAGCCCAAAAAGCCGAGGAGCAACCTAGCGGCAACGGGTCTCTACATCTACGACAACTCGGTTTTTGATAAAATACGCAAGGTGCAAAAAAGCGATCGCGGAGAATACGAGATCACCGAGGTCAATAAACTCTATCTGGAAGAGGGGACCCTGCGATCCCATATGTTGCGTGGTGAATGGTTTGACATCGGCACCATCGAGAGCCTGCACGAGGCATCACGGTTTATGAAAAAACGAGCAAAACGATAAGGGGCGCGTATGGAACACAAAAAGAAAATTATTGTGACTGGCGGGGCAGGCTTCATCGGCAGCAACTACCTTAATTACGCGGTCAAGAAATATCCGCGGGAACTCTTCATCAATGTTGATGTACTCACCTACGCTGCAGACGTACACAATGTCACGGTGCACGAGCAGAAAAACTATGTGTTTGAGAAAGCGGATATCTGCGATGTGGGAGCCATGACGAGCATTTTTGAGCAGTACCAGCCGACCCACATAATCCATTTTGCGGCAGAGAGCCACGTGGATCAGAGCATCAGCAACCCCAGTTTGTGCATCAAGACCAACGTAGAGGGCACCGATGTGCTCTTGAGGCTCGCGCGCGACTACGCGCTGGCACGTTTCCACCTCATCTCCACCGATGAGATATACGGAGACCTCGACAAAGATGGGGCGCCGTTCACGGAGCGCTCGCCGTACAACCCCCGCAATCCCTACAGTGCGTCGAAGGCAAGCGCCGAATTGTTGCTAGGTGCATACCAGAATACCTTCTCTCTTCCGGGCGTCGTCACGCGCAGTTCGAATAATTATGGTCCGCGGCAAGATACAACCAAGCTCATCCCCAAGTTCATCCTCAATCTGCTCCAGGGGGAGAAGGTGTCCGTGTACGGGAAAGGAGAGCAGATCCGCACGTGGCTCTATGTGGAAGACAGTGTGCGCGCCATCGATCTCGTGTTCCGCAAGGGCAGGGACGGCGAGATTTACAATATCGGTGGTACGGAGGAATATACGAATCTTGAGATAACGAAGAAATTGCTGCACCTCATGAAAAAGAGTGAACACAGTATTGAGTACGTCGCCGATAGGCCCGGCCACGACTTCCGCTACGCGCTATCGAATGAAAAAATCGAGCGCGACCTCGGCTGGAAGCCGAAAATAGCGTTCGAAGCCGGTATCAAAAAAACAGTCGCGTTCTACAAAAAACAAGCCGCGTGATCTCGATGAAAAACTACACTCACAAAACCACCTGCCGCATTTGCGAAGGGACGGATCTCGTGAAGATACTTGATCTTGGCTCCACGCCGCTCGCAAATGCGTATCTGAAGAGAGAAGATCTGGGGAAGCCGGAGGAGTTGTTCCCACTCGTACTTTATTTCTGCCGCACCTGTAGCCTCGCACAGCTCCTCGATGTGGTGGATCCCGAACTGTTATTCAAGGACTACCACTTCCTCACCACGGCGAGCTCCCCATCAGTCGCACATTTTGAGAAATACGCCCAAGAAGTGATCTTGCCACTCATTACGTCGCCCGAAGATCTCGTGATAGATATCGGCGGCAACGACGGCGTGCTTTTGAGTTTTGTGAAGGATCACGCGCACGTCCTCAATGTAGACCCGGCCGAGAATCTTGCACCGATCTCGGAGGACAAGGGCGTGCCTTTCTACCCAGCTTTTTTTACCTCGCAGACGGCAGATGACATCCTTGCAAAGTACGGAGTAGCAAAAGTCGTGGTAGCAAATAATGTCTTCGCACATACCGATCCACTGCGCGATGTGTTCAGGGGCGTGGCAAAGCTGATCGGAGAGAGTGGCATCTTCGTATTCGAAGTGCATTGGGCCAAAAATCTGCTTGATCAAAAGTGTTTCGATCAGATGTACCATGAACACCTCTGCTTCCACGGTCTCCATGCGCTCAAACACCTCACGGAGTCGGCGGGGATGAAGATCTACGATGTCGAGATCATGCCGATGCAGGGGCAATCGTTGCGGGTGTACGCATCAGCGCAGCGCCCGCCTGGCCCGCGCGTCGCAGAGATCTTGCAAGAAGAGCGGGAGGCTGGTCTTACCGATGAGGCGACCTATCATGCCTTTGCAAAAAGTGTCCGCGCAAACAAAGAGAAGGTACTCGCGCTTCTCAAAGACCTGAAAGCGCAGGGTAAAAAAATAGTCGGATATGGCGCTCCGGCAAAAGGAAATACGCTCCTCAATTATTACGGATTGGGCACTGGTGTGCTCGACTATCTCACCGACACAACCTCGCTCAAGCAAGGGCTCTATAGCCCCGGGATGCACATCCCCATCGTGCATCCCGATCGCTTGCTCACCGATACCCCCGACTATATTCTTCTCCTCGCGTGGAATTTTAAGGATACGATCCTCGCCAAAGAGCAAGCGCTGCGCGATCGCGGAGTGAAATTTATTCTCGTGGTGGGAGAGGTGGAAGTAATCTAAATACTCACAGGATGCTTGTGATGCGCTCCGCGCGAGATTTCCATGAATACTGCCCGACTTTTGCGCGAGCTCGTTCCGTCAATGTTTCTCCCAGCGAGTCAGCGGCGAGAACTTTTTTAATTCCTTCAGCGAGTGCCCTCGGATCATCGGGTGCAACGAGCATCGCAGCATCGTCGCCTGTAATTTCCCTGATGCTCGGTAGATCGGACGCAACGATAGGGCGACCGCTTGCCATGTGCGCTACCACTTTAAGTGGCGAGGTAAAGCGCGCGGATATTTTATCCTTCCCAGTATTGGGCACAACGAGACAATCGGATGCCGATTGATTGTCGGCCAATTCGCTGTACGGCCGGTGGCCAAGGAACAAGACGCCCCGATACGCTTCCTTCAGCATCGCGACTTGTCCAGGCTCGCCGCCGATAACGACCACTTTGATGTTGGGAGGCAGTTGTTTTGAGGCCTCCAACAAGGTTGCACTACCCTTCCAGCCATCGAGGCGACCGATGTACATTACTATTTTTGCATCTCGCGGAAGCCCAAGGCGGATTCTCGCGACCTCCTTGGATTCGGGATGTGCAAAATCATCAAGATCGATCGCACTCGGGAGAGCCGTAATTTTCTCTGCGGGGATACCCCGCTGTATATAAAAATCTTTCAAGCCCTGTGAAATAACGACGAGGTGCTTCGCGTCTCGTACGACCGAGCGAGCCGCCTTGTTCCATCCGCCGGTATGTGATTCCCATATGAAGTGGCGGTACCCGAATACGGAGAGGATCCACAAGATAACGTCGTCGCGGCTGTACACGACACCCTCTTGCCTACGCAAGTACCAGGCGGCAGCAAGTGCAAAGGTTGCCTCTTGCACAAGAAATCCAAAGTAGCCGAAACGGATGAGGTCGAGCGTAAAACACGTGGTCAGGGGAAACCGGTGTGTGATCTTATAATACTCAAAAGGATCACCTTTTAGCAAATTGAGACGCTTCGGAACCACAAGTTCCACATCTACGCCCTGTGTTGCGAGCGCTTCACATTGCTTCATGATCGCAAGACCATGCGCCTTCTCGGTAGGCAGCCGTGCGTCTGATATGTAAAAGAGCTTAGACATGTAGCGTGTGCTTCAGTTGATAGTACTGATCGATCGTGGTAGATACTTTGCCACGAAATTGCGCAAACGTAGTCGAGCGATCGATCGAATTGCGCGGCAGGCGGTAGAGATCACTTTCCTGCCCCACGGTACCCTCGTCTACCGACACTGCTGCGTCGAATCCGCATGCGCCCACGAGACGCTGCGTCGCCTCGCTGAAACTTCCATACGGGTACGCAAAAAGGCGTGGCGATTTGCCGAGCAACTCCTCGATCGCACGCTTTGACCCCAGTATTTCTTCTCGGGCCGCCATCTCGGAGAGCGTAGCCAATTTGGGATGTGTTTTTGTGTGAGGTTGTATATTGATGAGACCGCTTGCGTGCATTTCGCTCATCTCTTCCGCGGAAAGGTGTTGCATGCCTCGCTTGTCGCATTCGCCCACCATGTCGGTCGTCACGAAAATTGTGGCCGGAAATTCGTACTTTTTTAAGAGGGGAAATGCAATATCATAATTGTCGCGGTAGCCATCATCAAAGGTGAGCACTATTGAGCCGCCGAGCGATTCACCCGTTTGCAATCTCCGCACTAATTCTGAAAGTGCGATCACGCTCTGCTGCGCCTGCGCCAGATAGCTCATCTGCCGCTCAAAATCATCCGACTCGACATTGAAAAAATAATCTGCCTCGGCAGAAACAGAGTGATACATCAATATAGCTGCCCGGTCCAACGGCAGCGGTGGTTTGGCCGCCAAGAGGAAAAAAGCCTCCTTCAATAGATTCATTGCCTTAGTATGCCCATCAAGCGCCCAACGAGCAATGTGAGTGAATGTTCATGTACAACATAGTCGCGAAGTGTTTTGGAGAGAGCAGCGCGCTCGCTTACTCCCAGGTCGAGAGCCACTTCCATACCTCGTGCAACATCTTCGGCCGAAAGCGGGTCAACGATCAGCGGATCGGGCACAATACCGCGCAAGACTTCGTTGGCCGCAACCACAATGCAGCCAGAAGCAGCGGCCTCTCCGATCGTTTTATCGAACGAGCCTGATGGTGTCAGGTTTACATAAATGGCGTGCGCTCCAAACAACTCAGGTGCTCCTTGATTGGCGATCGCCGGATGCATCTGCAGCACTCCCTCAAGTGCCAGCGTGGTTGCACGATTGCGCACGGTATGCGCATATTTAGATACAGGGTCTGTCGGATCTCCCACGATATCAGCAGTGAATGAAACACCACGTTCGTGAAGCATCTCGAGTGCCCGCACGAATACGTCGGGATGTTTTACTTCGTCGAGTCTTCCGAAAAAGAGGATGGAATGCGTATCCCGCGGTGTATCGCTAGGGACGAACATATTGGTATCAATCCCGATCGGCATCAGGATCGCATTTCTGAATTTTCTCACATACGCGCTCGGTGAAGTGTAGCAGACCACTTGCACTATGTGCGCAGCAAGCCATGTCGAAAAACCCGCGACTTTATGATTGCGCCACAAGACGATGCGTTTGCCCCATAGTCGCCAGAATGCTCCACCCAAGACGACATATTCCGAATTCATGTGCACGAATATCACGTCATATTCCTGGCGAAGAGAAAAAATATACCGATAGAAGCGGGAAATGTATTTGAGGCGCGATGTTCCACTCTCCTTGCCGAGCGAGTGCACCGCTACGTTCTCTGGTAGACGGTATGTGCCTTTTTTCAAACAAACAACGTGTACGTGCTCGAATTGTTTTGCGAGCTCGTCGATCCATCGATAAAAAAAACCGAGTGCCGGATCGTCGAGATCAACCGCTTGCGTCAGAATAAGCAAGCGCATACCAAATTTATTTGCTCGCCAGCTTTTTTTTGCTGTTCAAGATGCCATTCCCGTAGACGCCCGAAAGGAGATCGAGATCTTTCCCCGTGCTCGAGAGAAGCTGGATGTTCTTTTTCTCAAATGCGGAGAGGGCAGCGAGCGATTCCTTTTCAGAAGGAAGGAGCTTTTGACTCTGTATCCGGAACGCGGCGAAATCCTTGATAAAGCAACCACCTCCCGCGCCTCGGCCACTCTTGTGCCGGGGCTGTGAATACCGATTGCAGATATAGGGGTCGGCAAGGAGCGCGCGGTGCACCACGTCCCACTTTGCGCCGAGCTTGTGCGCAGCCTCGTAGAGGATGTTGAATGTGATGATCTGTGTATAGCCACTCATATTATGCGAGTACTTGATGATCTCTGCCTCAACGCTTTTGCACACAGTTGAGAATGGCGCTTTTGGTAGTACCGAGAGTACCCTCCGCGCAGCGGCGCGGTGCTTTGCGCTATTCCTCGGAATGCCCATGATGTTCGAGAAGGGATGGCGTGCATCTTGCGCTGCGGTCCCCACCGAGAGAAACTCTGGCGAGTACATGATCGTGAGCCGCGGGAACTTTTTCTGCAAACGCTCGGTGCTGCCCGGAATGACGGTAGATTTGAGCACGACGACCTTGCCTTCACCCACCAAAGACAGCACACTCTCGACGATTGAGATGTCAAAACCCTTCGGTGTGGTCGGCGTCCACACCGCGACAAACACGATATCGCAATCTTTGATCTTTTCTTTGTTGCTGATGTACCTTGGCTCGAGCGAGTAGCGTACGACCTTGAAGCCGCGGCGCTCGAAATCGTCGCCGTAGTTCTTGCCCACATATCCCTGCCCGATGAATCCAATCAGTGTTTTTTTGCCCTTCATAGGGGCGCATTATTCCTTTTTTTGAGACTTGGCGCAAGCTGCTATGTCATCGCAGTATTTTCGTACGTAGTCGTCGAAATTTTCATACGGAGAGTTTTTGAGCTCGCCTTTGCGCGGACCACTTTTAAACCACTCTGCAAGAGCTGCCACAAATTTCTCCGGCGGAGCAATGATGGCGCCCGCCTCACGTGCTATTCCCACGTCAGTTGAGATCACCGGCTTACCCGCAGCGAGCGCTTCTACGATAACGAGCCCATACCCTTCGTATCTTGATGGCACGAGGACCAGATCTGCCAGCGAGTAGTACAAAGCGGGGTCTTGCTCCCCCTCAAAAAACACGCTCTTGGATACGCCCAAATGTTCTGCAAGCGTTTGCAGAGTCTTCCGCTCCCTGCCATTTCCCACCAGGATAAGGCAAGATCTATGCGGCGCGCTTCGCGCAAACGAACGAAGCGCGAGTGCGACATTTTTCTCACGCTCCAGCCGACCGACCACGAGCACCTTCCTCTCGAATTGCGAGAACCGCGCGGCAAGCACGGGACTCACCTGCATCGCGCGTATATGTTCGATATCAGCAAAGATCGGCAAGACCGTCATTGAACCAGCAAGGTGAAACCTTGCTGGTAGAGCATCCTTGATACGTTCGGAGACGACGCGTACGCGCGCGGCACGGCGCAGGACGAATCCGGCGATCCATGCACGCAAACGATTCTTCAACGATAGCCGAGCATAAGCAGGTGAAAGAAAGTCTGTGTGTACCTGGACGTGGAGCGGCACTCCCAGCGTTCGTGCGATCCACCACGCGACGAGGCCTGTCTCGAATGGGTCTTGCGCAGTAATAACATCCGGGCGCGGCAGTTTCCGAGCTAGACGAATTGCGTCAATACCATACAAAAGCGGCGAGCGAGAGTTTGTTGGGTATATTCGCAGAAACCCCGCGTTGAGCGCCGTCACGCCGTCCGAGAAGCGCGAGAAGCCGATAACATCCAAGCTCCCAAATTGTTTCGCGTAGGCCTCCTGCCGCTTGAAAGCAGGAGAACCGGGGTGCAAAATCCCCCGCGCTGATCTGTCGGCGCTTATTTGTAGGACTTTCATACGAGGGCACGCAAACATGTTGCTGTCGTTTGCAGCATTGTATCGACGGCAAAGTCCTTGCTCGAAGCTTGCGCTGCGGCCGCAAGTCGCGTTCGGAGTGCTCCATCCTTCAAGATCTTCTCAAGGGAGAGGGCGAGGGCGCGTGGATTTTCAGGCGGCACAACGAGACCGTTGTCCTCATGCCGCACGATCTCCACGTTTCCGCCAACATCCGAGACGACGACAGGCACGCCAAGCGTCAGAGCTTCGATGAGCGTATGGGACAATCCCTCGTAGAGTGAATCGAGAACGAAGACATCCGCTTGCGCGATAGTCGCAAGCGTTTGCTCATGAGAAATTCCTCCTGTAAACACATATTCACCATTGAGGTGTTGGTCTGCTTCCTGCGCAAGGAATGTCCGGTCGGGCCCATCACCTACGATGACAAGAGACGCGGGGATGCCTCCCTCTCGAAGCAGCTGCGTGGCTGTAATGAGTTCGGAAAAACCTTTCCACGGCACGAGGCGCCCTACAGAGACGATCAATGGCTTTCTCAGCGCAGCGACACTTTGCGGCACGGTACTTGCCTTCTCCAAGTGGATTGCATTCCAGATTACTTGGATGTTGTTTCTTCGCACCCCCCATATCGCTACGACTTGTTCCAGGTAATGGCTGGGTACTATTACGCGCAGTGCACTCCGCGCGACGATCGTCTGAACCCACCTGTGTATGAGAAGCGACGGTGAGATCCACCTTTGCCGCACGAACTCATCGAGTGTCGCGGTCACGCTAAAGTGCTGCCGTCCCTGTTCCCATGCGTGATCGCCGACGACCTTAACGATAAACGGTTTGCGCGTAAGCCACGCCGCAAGGAGTGACGGAAGTCCGACCGATACGGGGTCGAGGGCGTAGATGAGGTCTGCGCCGCGCGCGGCACGCCGCACGCGGGAAAAGTACGCGAGATGCCGTACTATCTTCGGAAGGCGTCGCACGTCGCCGAATTTCACGATCGCGACCTCGATACCCAGTGTGGGCAGGCCCTCCTCCAGCAATCTCGAGTATGTGGCCGGGCCACCAGGGTCGGGCGGATACAGGGGTGTTGCGATGACGATTTTCATATTTAGATGAATATTTTCTCCCTCATAGTATGCGCGATGAGATCCCAATCATATTTATCCACGACCAGTTTTTTTGCATTCTCGACGATCTTCGCACGGAGTACCGGTTCGTCGAGATAACGGTTCACCACGCGGGCGATAGACTTCGGATCGCGCACCTCGCAAAAGAGTCCTGTCACACCATCCTTCAGAAAGTCCGGAATACCGCCGACCGGCGTCGCGATGACCGGAATACCCGCAGCAAACGCTTCTACAAATGCATTCCCAAAACCCTCAATGAGGGAAGGGCGCACAAAAATGTCAGAGATTTTGAAATACGCGGGCAACTCACTGTGCGAAACATGTCCCGAAAATATGACACGATCGTGAACCCCGAGTCCCCGTGCGATGTGCTCAAGCTTTTCACGATCTTCGCCAGAGCCAGCAATGAGAAATTTTACGTTGTCTGGAAGATGCGCCAGCGCTTCGATCACATCCTCAACACCCCGCGAAAGAACCAAGCGCGATGCGGTGAAAAGAAACACATCGCTTGATTTCTTGTTGAATCGTGCTTTCAACTCCACGAGCTTCGATTCTAGGATTGGTGCCGAGAACTTTGCAACATCAACGCCGTTGGGAATCACCTCGACAGGGCCAGCGTAGCCGATCACGCGCACTTGCTCGGCGATAAAGTACGAAATGCATTTGATCCTGTCCGCTTTGAGATAGATCTGGCGATACAGTGGCCAGAGCGCGCGCAGCGCGGGTCGCCGCTCTCTCATCTGCCCGAAGGGCCGACCATCCTGCAACTCAAGAAAATATCCCACATGCGGATACATCCATTTGAAAAAGAGTGCCGCAAATCCAGCCTGATTAGCCATCATCGCCCAAGTCATATCGAAGCGCCGCTCATGATGGAGCCAGAGTGCTTTGAAGAATGCGCTGAACGGAAAAAGCATCTTCGCCACCTTGCACTGCCACGGAAGCGACCTGTCAGAAACTTTTGCCCCCGCCACGCTCCAGCCGATACGGTGCACCATAACGTTGCCCACCTTCTCGACGCGCGGCAGGTCGCGGTCGAATCGCAGAGTGATCATATCGAATTGAAACTCCGAGGTATCACATCGGTCAGTAATCTCCTTAATAGCCACCTCCGCACCCCCAATAAAGGGCTGGTAAGTTAAGGAAAATATCAAAATCCGCTTCATTGAGCTAATCGTAGCCGCGAACGCCCCAAAAAGAAAGCGACCCCGGTCCTCCAGGCCGGGGTGCTTGACGTCGTGGGGCCGCCTTCAATGTGAATATGCCGACGCGGAACTTATTCGAGGATGGCAAAGCGAAATGTGAAATAGCTCGCGATGCCAAAGACAGCTGACCAGAAGATCGTACTCCAGGGCTGCAGCAGGTACAGATTCCCTTCGTTGAAGAAGAGGGTGCCTTGTTTGATCCAGCCGAATGCTTCCGGCAATCCCAAAACATTGATGACAAGACCGATAGCGAGGACCGAGAACAGAGCAAATGCGCTGATGCGAATCAAGCCCTGACCGTAGCGGATTATCAGCTTGATCAAGACCACCAGCAACAACAGCGCCAACGCTACTGCTATCAGAGTGTAGACCCAGTTCACGAGCGGCAACATATCAGAATCCTCCACCTCCCAACCGCACCAACTATGGTGTTACATTAAAATTGTCGTTTGTCAATCACTTTTTGCCTTTATTTGCTCGATATACTCCCCCACCGTATGCTCCGGTTTCCAGCCGAATTCTTTTTCCACCCTGGTGGTATCCACAATTGAATCCACTCCTTCCAACCAATCTTTCCCTGCTTCCCACCTAATCCAAAGTCCCATACGATACGCATCAAATATGTCCGACCGGACGTTTTTGATGTGTCACCTATTGCGGGGCAGGTTAAATTGTTCTCGCAGCCAACCATCGTTCTCAATAGATTCAGCAATGATATAGATTACTTCCCTCCCGATGTGCAGATCCGCTTTCAGAAGTGCGGTGAAATCCTCACAATCATACGGGTACACCCACACGCTATCTTGGAGGCGTACGAAGCCCGCAGCGTCCATTGTTTGGCGCAATTGCCTGCGCGTAGCACGCCGACTCTCTGCGATATCAAAGATAACGATACGGTATCTCCTATCCCATCGCTTCTTTCTTAGGGCCTGCAAGGCTTTTTTCTGAAGTTCGAGCGCGAGTACCTTTCTTCCCTTTTCAGTGATACGTGCGTAACGCTTCCCGTATCGCTCCTCAAAGGTAATAAGACCCTCTCGCGCAAGTCGAGAGAGGGTAGTTCGAGTTTGATCCCTGAAACGTTTGCCGATAGGGGTTTTGCCGAGCAATTGCAGTGCATTTGGCGCCGCCATAGCGACGAGGAGTAGACCACTGATGCCCACGGCGGCGAGCACTGCATCTTTGACGTATCTCTTTCGGCGTCGAACGAGAGCTTCCTTCTCAATGCTTCCCATACCCACATCATAGCACTAAGCGCATCAAAAATGTCCGGTCGGACAAAGTTGATGCGACCCGATCGGACCTTACAAAAGAGGGCACGGCTGGGATTCTGATTTAGTGCGTTGATACTTCTGTTTCTCAATTCTTTTTTGTTGATTCGATGTATTCTCGAACGGTGTGCTCCGGTTTCCAGCCGAATTCTTTTTCCACTCTGCTGGTGTCCACGATGGAGTCCATGCGATTGCCTTTCCTTTCAGGCAGCATGACGATGTTGTCGGCGAACATTTTCGCTATTTCGAGCACCGTGTTTGATTCCGGCGATCCGATGCCGTAATCGTCGCCCTGGCCCTTTTCGCCCACCATGAGAAGCCCGCGCGCGATGTCGGAGGCGCCGGTAAAGTTGCGCTTTTGGGTGCCGGGGGCGACCACGGTGATCGGCTCGCCCTTTTTGTACTGCTCTTTGAAACGTCCAATCACCGACGCATACGGACCCGTGGATAATTCGCGCGCGCCGTAGGCGTTGTAAAAATATGTGATGGCATACGGGAGCGAGAACCAATGCCCAAAGTTGCGCACCAATTCCGTGTTAGATGCTTTCATCCATGCGTAGGGACTTTGATCACGCCCTAAGCCGCCGTCGGAGAATTTGGTGGAGGAGCCCGCGTAAACGATTTTGCATTTCTTTGCCCGCCAGTACTGGAGCACGCGGAACGTGCCGTGCATATTCGATTCCCACACACGTTCAATATCGTCGAAACTTTGCTCGACGCGCGAATATTCACCGAGGTGGAAAATAATCGCCGGATTTTCATTACCGAGCAATTGCTCAATATCTTTGGTATGACCTTCGACATATCCTGCGCCCTCGATGTGATTGTCTTTAGAGCCAATGAAATAATTGTCGAGGCTAACGACTCGGTACTTTTTGAGAGCCAATTCGATAAGGTGGGAGCCAATCAATCCAGCACCTCCAGTAACAAGAATAGTTTCTTTCATATATCAAAGTTTCCAACAGGGTACTCCGCCGATCTGCCCCGTAGCCAACACGAAGTGTTGTGGTACCGGGGTGACGAGTATCGTTTCCTTGTCTGCCATAGTGCAACAGTACACTTAGCCGCTCGATTCTTCAATCTTCCACTCGCTCTTCGCTTTCGAGCGAGCAGCGACCATCGCGCCGCCGCCGAGGAGCGCGAGCGCGGCAGCGCCACCCCACCACCATGAACGCGGTGCTATCGGCGTGGGTGCAGCCGTCTGCGATTCGGGAGAGAAATCATTGGACTGCACAGGATCTTCTTGAACCGGTGCGTCACCTATGATCACACCCGTGGGAGATGCAGAGCCATCGGACACCGTAGTTTTTTTGACGGTCGTTCCTGTTTTCACACTCGTACGAGGCGCCGGCGTTTTCACTGCTGTGGGTTTGGGTGGTGGTGGAGGGATAACAGCAGTGGACATCACTGCGCCCGGGCTTGGGGTGTGTGGAGTAAACGCGCTAGTATTTTCCGGAGATCGATTCAGAGAGTTGCCATCTCCTGCGGCACCTGATGAACCCTGATACGAGACGGAGGCGATCTCGGTCGAGCTTGCGTCTAGGAGCGCGATCGTCTCGCCATCATTGCTCAAACTAAACGCGCTGTCGAAAAGCACTCCGGAGAATTGTGGCCAGTCGGTACGAAACTTTGCCGGATTGTCTGCTACGATCGCGTAGGTATGTGGGGCGAGCGTATTCACTCCCGATGCTGCCACTATCTTATGCTTTGTCCCATTTTCATAAAGCTTCCACGTTGTCAATTTCACCGCTCCCTCGCCCGTGTTGAAAAACTCGACCCATTCGCGCCCCGTGTCGGCACCAGAGACATCGTACATGACCTCGGTGATGACGACCTGCCCCGATGCGACCGTTGAGGCTTGCGCCGAAGCAATAGTTGGAAAAATAACGAACGTAGCGAGAGCGAGCATGAGCTCAATCTTCGCTGTGACCATTGAGAACCTTTGCCAAAACCTCATGTGAGACTTCACCATTTCCCCGCGCTGGTCCTTCATGACGGGCATTATCACCCACCCGCGGCGCATGTACAGGGGGGCTCTCGCGAAGAGACTGGGGGTGAGAAACAGGGCGCGCCGCCTGGCGCGCTCGCAAGATGTCGGCTGGTGAGCGTACCGGATTCGTGGAAATATCAGGTTGCGGGGCAAGAGGAACGGCGGCGCGCGCTGATTGGATGGCGTCGCGCAGGGAGCTGCGTGAGTCTGGGCTGGAAGATGGCGCAGGCCGCTGCATCTCGCGGGGGAAATTACGCGGCCCCTGCCAAACGTTGCCGGGCACAGCCGGTGAACGCGGCACTTCATGCTGCCTCTGATCTTGGCGCTGGAAATTAGTCCGCGACCCGTCAGAGCGCGGCGCGAATGAACGATTCCCATCACTTTGTCGGGGAAACCGCTCGCCAGCTGTGCGCGTATCAAGTGGCTTCTTTTCTTTATCCTTCCGCGGTGGCGGAGCAAATGCAAGCTGTTTTTGGTTGACCGCTGCCTCCACATCTGCACGAACCCTTCCGTAGAGAGCGCGGGAACGGGTGATGACGTCGTTGCGGTACGAGATGTGGGGCGTCTCAATGGGCGGGATCGTCTCGGCAGAAAATGGCGCAGAGCCGACCCCATCGATCATGAGAGTCAAGTAGATCTGTCCGAGACCGAGTCCCACTAGATCCTCCGGCGTAAATGTAGGGGTAAAGAGCGTTTCCAACACCTCTGCATCAAAGGGGCCGACGCGGAAGCAGATAATAGTGCCCACGTTGCCGAAGACAGCGTCGCGCACTTCTTCCTCCATCTGCTCAATGTACTGATTTGCGAGCGTAAGTGCCAATTTGTATTTGCGTGATTCGGAGAGAATGTCGGCGAAAGCCTCGTTCATCATGGATTGAAATTCGTCTACATAGAAGTAACAGCGCGGGAGTTTCGCTAAGACCTGCGCTGGCTCATCGGCGCGGCTCATCGCTGCGAGATAGATCTTCACCGTGAGCATCGAGCCTAAGAGAGAGGCATTGGTCTCCCCCATCCTCCCTTTTGAGAGGTTGACGATGAATATCTTTTTCTCGTCCATGATTTTCCGAAGATCAAAGCTCGACTGCGCCTGCCCGATGATGTTGCGGATGAGAGGGTTGGCGGTAAATTGGCCGACTTTGTTCTGTATCGCTGGCGTCGCCTCACGGGTATAGGTGTCGGTAAATGCTGCAAATTCTTCATTCCAGAATGATTTGACGATAGGGTCAGTGATCTGCTCAACGACCGCAGCGCGAAAGGTTTTGTTGATAAGCATGCGATTCACATCGAGCAGCGTGGAGCCGGGGTACTCAAGGAGCGCAAGGAGCGTGTTCTGCAAAATGTATTCCATACGCGCGCTCCACGCATCCTCCCAAATGCGCTTCAGGGCGCCCATGAGTCCGGAGACTACGAGGTGCCGCTTGTCATAGCCCACGTCTTCCATCACGTTGAAGCCGATGGGGTGGTCGGTGTCGAACGGCGCAAAATACACCACATCGTTGATGCGCTCATGAGGAACGAAGTCGAGCAATTTTTCTGCCGTCGAGCCGTGCGGGTCAATGAAACAAATCCCCTCGCCGTTTTGGATATCCTGTATGGCCATGTTCTCGAGCAAGGTGGATTTGCCCATACCCGTTTTCCCGATCACATACACGTGCTTGCCGCGGTCTATAGCGCGTATGCCAAACATTTCCCGCTTCCCGCGCGTGTGCGTCGCGGCAAAATAGGTAACCCGCCGCTCATCGTTGTGCTGGTCGGGGTGCATAGGAGAAGTATACCAAAACAAGCGTCAAAGCCGCGCCTCGACCCCGCGATAATCGGTCGAACGATCAATAATGGCAACGATGTGGACATTTTCCTTCTTTATTTGAAACACGACACGATAATTACCAACGCGAAGTGTACGGCATCCTTTGAGACTGCGTCGAAGCGGTTTACCGAACAGGTCCGGCTGGGTAAGGAGTTTGGCACGAACGGTATCGCGTATTTCGCGCCGCCAAAATTGATCGAGATTCGGAATGTCCTTTTTTATGACAAGCGGATGATGGGTTAGGGAATACCCTATTTCCATACTTCATCACTGTCCTTGATCCAGCGGACTTTGCCCTTAAGCCGTTCGTCGGCAATCGCGCTCAACATTCGGTCTTCCTCGAGTTCGAGCGCCTCTTCGACAATTTGCTCTACTTTTGAGGCGAGCGGTTTTTGATCGCGCTTTGCAATGCGCGTTAGTGCCTCATGAGTCGCTTTTGAAAAGCTCACATTGACGCGGTCTTTTGTCGTCGCCATATATCGCCAGTGTATCAAAAGTGTATCACCTGTCAATCGTACGCTTTTCGCCTACTCCGCAGGCGCGTACGAGGTTTTTACGAACTGCAATAATTTTTTCACGTCGGTTTGGACATCTTTGGAGCCGAGGACGATGACGGCGATCTGCCTTGTTTGCTCCCCGATATCGATCGCGAAGATGCCTGCGTAGGTCTCTCCTGCCTCATTGGTCTGCCCTACTTTGCCGCCGAGGAGGGCAGCTGGGGCATTCTTGATGACATTGAAATTGTTGACGCCCCTGAATGTCGGTTTGCCGTACGCGCTGTCAGTCAATTCGCCAGTGGTAATATCAAACACGAATCGGCGGTTGTCGTATACGTATCGGAGCAATGTGAAGAGGTCTTCTGGCGTCGAGAAGTCATTCTCGGCTCCCGAGGGATCGTTGAAATGCGTGTGCTGCAGATTGATCGCCTTTGCTTTTTGGTTCATGTACTCGACAAATTGATCGCGCCCGCGGCTGGCGGCCAGCGTTTCGGCCGCTTCGTTGGACGATTCTTGGAGCAAGAGGAATAGGAGATCGTAAGCCCGTACATTCTGCCCCGCTTTCAAGCGCGGCACCGCTGTGTGCACGAGCGCTTCCCGCGGTACCGATATTTTCTTGTCGAGATTGATGTACTCGGTCGCGACCAGCGCCGTCATCAACTTCGTAATGGATGCAATGGGCGCTTCCACGCCTGCTCCCTGACTCGTCAAGACGGTGCCATTTTTGACATCGGCTACAAGGTACTGCTCCGCGCCGATTGCGGGTGCTTTTACTTGATAATCAAACGGGTCCGACACCGATTGCTCGTTGTACACAACGACGGGCATACCCACCGCTGCGAGCGTGTAGACTCTCTGCGCGTCCGCAGTGGAGAGTCGGATACATCCGCCGGAGTGGGTCGAGGACACCGGCGTGCCATCGGGATAGATTGGCCACCCGTGGATGAAAAAATTGCCCTGAAAATCCAAACTGTACGGCATCGCGACATCACTGATAGTAGAGAAATGCATCTTTTCTTTTGTCTCTATTTTATAGAGGCCGGCGGGTGTCTCCCACCACGAGCCGGGTCTGCCCTTGGCGAGGATCGGTACCTCCAGCTTTGATTCTCCGTCTAGGTACACCACTAGCCGCATAGCGGAGAGATTGGCATCTATGAACGATGCTTTTTGAGCTGCCAAATTATCCTTCACACTCTGGTAGTAGGTGGGCTCTGATAGCGCGGGGAGCGCGCCGTATATGAGTGGCACGGATGCTGATGCGGCATTATCCGGAGATATTGATATTGAATAGACAACCGGTGGTTTCAAGAACATGTACAGTGCGCCACCCACGGCTCCGCATGCTATAAGAAGCGCCAGCAGCGTCGCTGTTGAAATACCGCGGCGCCCCGCTGCATATGGAAGTGGCTTGCGCTGCGGGATGGCCTTCTGTAGTGGCGCTGGGGCAAATGTGGGCTGTACCCGCACCGGCATGATCTCATCATTCGTGTCTCCAAGAGCAGGTCTAAGCGCCTCCTGCGACCATCCTTCAAGGATGAGCCGACTTAAAATAACGCTATCCGGCATTCCCATCGCCCGTAAGCGACGGATCACCGGATGCGGATCATCGGTTCTCGGTGTCGATACCATCGAAAGGAACTTTCTTCGTGTCCGTGCTCTTGCCCAACCTTCGCCGCACGACAATGCCGAGCGCGATCACACTGAGACCCGCTATAAAAAACAACGCGTGCTTCCAGCTCGAAGGAAATCCCAAAAAAGGCAACGTGGCCACAATCGCGCCAGCGAGGATTATGAGTGCATCAAGGGTCATGGAGAGATACTATCACATACTATTACCACAAACTCTCCCCGGACCGCTTTTCTCTCTTTTAGATCTTCACCGACATCAAGCGGCGCGCCACAGAGGAATTCCTCGTGTATTTTTGTGAGTTCGCGGCCTATGCGAACTTCGCGGATGCCGTGCGCCGCGAGTTCGGCGAGGAGTTTCAGAATGCGGTGTGGGGATTCGTAGAGTACGACGGGCACATCGGATGCGGCGATTTTGGCGAGCGCGGTATGCCGACCCTTTTTGTGCGGTAAAAAACCTCTGAACAAAAATTGTTCACCTTTGAGCCCAGCGATCGAGAGCGCAGCGGTGAGAGCCGACGGACCGGGAAGAGTCTCAATCTTTGCTTCGGGAACATGTTGGCGAACATACGCGACGAGGCGGGCGCCGGGGTCGGAAATACCGGGAGTCCCGGCGTCGCTGACAATTGCGACGTGTTCGCCCTTTTCCAAACGAGCCGCAACTTCTTTGGCCTTCCTGCCTTCTGTCGCCGCATCGAGCCGCTGTACACTCGTGCGTAGTCCATAGTGGGAGAGTAGCTTCGAGATGACGCGCGTATCTTCAGCGTAGATCACCTGTGCCTCCTTAAGCGTCCACAATCCACGAAAGGTCATGTCGCCAAGATTGCCGATGGGTGTCGCGACGATCGAAAGTTTGCCCGTGCTGATCTCACCGGAAGTATCGGAGCCCTCCATCACCCGACACTACTACAGTGAACTCAAAAGTTCAATTCTAGCTGCTGCTACCCTGCCCGATATTTAGAACCCAAGACTGTTCAAGAGCGCCCGCGTCTGCGGCCCTACGATGCCAACACCAGCGAGGTTATTCTCTTGCTGGAATTTCACGACGGATTGCTCGGTGAGCGGGCCGAAATAGCCGGTGAGCTCTCCCGTAAAGTGGTCAAACTTTTGTAACAGGTACTGCAGAAGTACGACTTCCTCTCCGGTCGAACCGCGCGCGAGGGTGCTGGTGATGACTTGTGCTGGTTCGCCAGTGAGTAGAGTCGAAGGGGTGGTTCGTACGCTCGTCGCGGGAACGAGGTAGGGTAGCCCACTGCCGTTGTTGATCGCGCTCCATCCGTCGCAGGAGGTGTCGTAGTTGACCTTCCACCACAGCAAGCCTTGGGCAGTAGAGGGGCCTGCCGTAATGACACCGAGCGCGCCGGTGGGTTGGACACAGAGAATCTTGCCGCTCTTGGTGTTGGCTTTGCTGCGTACATTGAGGTTGACGGTGGTTTTGACGCGACTGCCGATTGCAAGGGTGTTGGGTGTAACACTCGCGACGGTGACGGTGGCCGAGGCGGTGGGTGAGGTGCCTCCTGCTCCGGTGCAGGTGATGGAGTAGGTGGTGGTGAGGGTGGGGGTGACCACCGCCAAACCGCTGATACTGGTCGGGACGAAGTTGACTCCAGTGCAGGTCGTGGCATCAGTGGAAGAATACGTGAGTGTGCTGCTTTGGCCGGCAGTAATCGAGGTGGGATTGGCAGAGAGGGTGGCGGTGGGTACGGGGGGAGGGGGCATCACGGTGTTGTCCACCGTGACCGAGGTGGTGTCCGAGCTGCCGACATTCCCGGCCTCGTCGTAGGCTTTCGTTTGCAGTGTGTGTGAGGTATTGGTGTCGAGGGTGGTGTCCCAGGAGAAGCTGTACGGAGAAGCAGTGTCAATCCCGAGCACGACACCGTCCTTCCAGAGCTCTACTTTGGCCACGCCGGTGCCGCCGACGTTGTCGGAAGCGCTAGCCGAGACGGTGACAGTGCCGGAGAGGATCGCTCCGCCCGATGGAGAGGTGATGGACGTGGTGGGTGCTGTCGTGTCGGGAGCAGGTAGTGTCGTGATTGATACGGCACTTGATTGAACAGAGGTGTTCCCTGCTGCATCGAAGGCGGCGACCGTGTAGGAGTAGGTGGTTGAGGGAGCGAGGCCGGTGTTTTGGTAGCTCGTACCGGTGGCGGTCGCTATCTGCGTGCTGCCCCGGGAGACCTTGTAGCCGGTGACACCGACACTATCAGTAGAGGCGCTCCACGAAAGGTTGATCTGACTTGAGGAGACAGCAGAGGCGGAAAGGCCTGTGGGTACTGAAGGTGCAGTAGTATCGGTATTGGTACCAGTCACAGTGACTGTGGCGTATGCGGGGGCAGAGGTGAGGCCGTATCCAGAGCAGGTGATGGTGTACGTCGTCGTCACCGTCGGATTCACCGTGAAAGAGCCAAAATGACTGGAGGCGCTAAAGCTGGTGTTGGGGCTGTGGCAGGCTGTGGCGTTGGTCGAACTCCACGAGAGCGTTGCGGACTGGCCTTGTGCAATTGCGGTTGGATTTGCTGTAAGCGTTACGGTGGGTCCTTGGCTGGTCCCTGTCGTGAATGGCACTGATTGCGCCACAGAGATCTTCGCCTTGTCTGTGACCACGGCTCTGATCGAATGCGCACCAGGAGAGAACTTACTGTCGTTGAAGTAGTAGTCATCGGTTCCCGTCGTAACACCCAAGAGAGTCTGGTCCCTTACAAGATATTGGTCCATGTAGAAATTTATCGAGGTAGCGCCGTTGGGTGCCACGAAGTTTGCCGTCACTTTGCGCGCTCCCGTGCCATACCCGCTCACCACGGGAGAGAGAGCGACCGTGGGTAGGCGCTGCGTCGCCGTTTGGTCAGAGTCGAGCGAGAGAGTGATGGTTTGGGTACCCATCGAGTTGCCGGTGGTGTCCACGAAGCGCGCGTAAAGTGTCTTGGCTCCCCGACCTTCGCTCAACATATAGTCAAACGCGTGGGTAGTGCTATCAAGCGGCTTATCCTGCCAAAGCGCCTGTAGATTGAGCTGGTACACGCCGGACTCGGGGCCGAAGGCAGCAGCAGAGCCGGTGATGTTGGTGTGCCCGCTCAAGTATGGCGGGGTGGCGTCGATGACTTCAGCGATGTCCGCCCCATTATGGAGCGATGCCTCGTACGGACTTACCTCCACCATATGGTATACAACGAGTCCGCCCGAGCGCACGGCTTCGTCAAAGTTGTACTTGCCACTGGGGAGCGGCGCCTTTGAGCGCAACTCGATGAGGAGGTACTCTTCGCCGGAGTAAGCCGGAGCGGCCTTATTCGCATTGGTGGTGTCTGTGGGGACACCTAGTTCGCTGTAGTAGAGAGCGCGTTGCTTCGTCGCGAGACCAGGATCGCCGAGTTTGCGCAGAGGGATCTTGATCATCGTAGTATTGTCCTCGACGTGCGACACATCGCTGAATTCCGCGCGCGCGAGACGCTTGTTCGTCTCGTTCTCGCCGTACTCCAAGGTATAGGGTGTGACGTACCCCATTTCGTACTTATTGGCGGCGCTCAAGAGGGGTGTGCCGTCGGCATGTCCCAGCGTCGGGTGCGGTGGGTTGAAAAGTCCGTGAGTCATGGCGTCGTAGCCTGGAAGGAGCGCTGGGGTGAAATACGGGTCGCCGATAAGCCTTCGCTGACTAAACTGCATCTGCGAACGAGTGCTAATTATGTGGTAGTTCTCATGCCACATATGGCTGCCCCAGCCACTATTTGTAAGGGTGTCTGCTGTCGAGCTATCGACTGAAGGACCCGCGTTCGCCTTATATCGGACGATTACCTGCTCATTTGGCGAGGGGAGCGGGGTACCGAGCGTTATGTGGTTGTGTTGAATACCCGAGTCCCACAGTATTGACCCACCGGTGAAGTAGTTGGTCCCGGACCGCGCGGTGTCAGAAGCAAGCCATACGCCTTCGACCTCGCCCTTGACGGTTGAGGCGTTGTAGCGTGTGACAACACGCTGCGCGTCGTGGGCGGTGCGGACCTCTTGGATGGTGTTGGCGAAGATGGATGTGGTCTTATCCCAAGGCATGATGTTTTTCATGTATCCAGCCCCATTATACGTGCCGCCCTGATATCCGCGCTCGACGGCGTAATGGCTTGAGGCGAGCGGGAAGATGTAGTCGTAGTCTCGGGTGTCGAAGTAGGTGGGGTCCTCTCTTTTGATAGTAGCAATGATTTCGCCCACGGTGTTCGGTATCGGCCCATCGAGGAAGGTGCGGAACTTTTCGAGCGGGATGTGAACGATTGTGGGGTAGGTGTCGCCCGTGAGGGTAACGCGGCCAGCGGTACTTTGGAGGAGGTGATCCTTGTAGCTGTTGTACTTGTAGTAGCCCTCGTAGCCGATGATGCCATCGCCGAAGATGAACCGCTTGAGGAAGGTGGGAGTCTCATAGGCTCCCGTGCCGTTATCCTGCCCATTGGCGTCGGCAAACTCGTAGAGAACCGCAAGCGCGTTTATAGTGCGCTTCTCGGGGAGCGAGTATGGTGTGCCGTTGCCTCCAGGCACGCCATTTTTGTAGGTGATGGAGACGTCGGCGGCGGAGAGGTCGGTGGCGACGTTGGAGAGATTGATCTGCACGCCCGAGGGGTGGCTAAAGTCCGGAGACTCCGAGACCTGGAAGCGGCGCACGCCCGCACACCCTGCCATCGTGAGACGTACCTTGCGATCGGTGACACTCGTGGGTGCGGAGATATTGCACGCCCCGGTTGCTGCCCCGAGCACCTTGCCCGGTGTCGGATAGGCGGTGGCAGCCGCAGTATTATTCAGTACGCTTCGTGTGAGCGGTCCAACAATGCCCACGGGATCGAGGTCGTGCGCCTTTTGAAATGCCATAACGGCTTGTTTGGTGATCTGTCCGAAATAGCCGGTAATCTCTCCGGTAAAAAGAGAAAGCTGCGAGAGAATGGACTGGAGCGTAGAGACCTCCTGCCCTTCCGAGCCAACTGTAAGTGTGTGGGTGATGGGCACGGTCTGTGCAAGCACCGATGTGGGCAGCGTTAGAGCAATAATGATGCTGGTGGAGACAATCCGCGAAATGTAGTGGGTCATGCTATGGCATGCTAGGTAAATAAATGAATGCCCAGGCGAATTATACTCTACCGGCAACAGCATCAAGCGCAATCACTGTGGGCAGGTGCCTGAAGATACCCCGTACGTGTAGGCTTTGCCGCTCGTCATGGGGTCTGAATTGTCGGACGCGGAAAAATACAGCGTGTTGCTCTGCCCATCGCTCCAGTGGCTAAAGCGACCCTCGCCAAAATCGCGCACGTCCAGTATCGAAGAATTCCCCGGACCTATCAATAAACCATTTTCATAGATGACGACGTTTGAAGCTTCGGGATTTTCTGTGGTGTCGCCTCCCCCGACGAAATCGTTGAGCACATAGGCGTACCCCTGGTCGTGCAACGTAGCACTCACGTCTATGGTGCCGCAGGTGATATACGAATCTGGAAGCGACGATTCAGGACTGGACGTCGCGATGGTACCTTCGGGGTCTGCGTCCGCTGGTGCGCTTGGTGTTTCGGTCGGAGGCGGAGATACCGCTACCACTGTAGGTTCTGTTACCACCGTTGCTGGTATTTCCACTCCCAGCGGTTCTGTCTCCAGCGGTTGCACGGCGGAAGCGCTGGCAAGAGGGCTCGTTGCTATGGAATCACTCGAGGGCGTCTCCACGACAGAAGTGTCGGTAGGAGATACGGTGGCTGGGATCGGCGATTTTTGTGCAGCGGCGAGCGTGGTGGTCTTGCATTGCTCTGCGATCGAGGCGCGGGTCTTGGGACCAACTTTCCCGAAACCAGTCGCTGCGGATGTACCAGAACTAATAATGTCCTGTTGTAGCTGATAGTCTTGCACTGCACTTTGCGTGAGTTTACCGAAATAGCCTGTTGCAGAATCACTGGAGAGCGCACCATGCGATATCAAAAAGGTCTGGAGAGCACGCACATCGGCACCCTGCATCCCGAATGAGAGATTGGATGCAAGGATCGGACAGGTGCCATTGTAAGCCACAGGAAGAACGCGGCGTGATCGGATCGCGATCGCCGCAGCCCTCGCGTTGATCTTGTTGATGTACTTTTGGAGCTCCGGCGAGATTGCGGCATGCACCAAGAGGGGACCCAGGAGGATCATAAGTGTGAGCGCGAGCGCATATGCGTTTCGATGCCTCATCAACATAGTGTAGAGGATACTACACATCTACGATCTGATCGGCGACCTTGTAGATATCTCCCGCGCCCATGGTGATAAGTAAGGTTCGAGGTGCGAGGTGCGAGGTGCGAGAAAAATGCAGGTACACTTCATGTAGGGAGTCGAGCGCTTGGGCGGGGGTGCCGAGCGCAGATACTTTCTCGGCCAGGGCATGGCTTGAAATGCCTGGGATGGAATGCTCGCGAGCTGCGTAGATGGGGGCAAGTATCACCTCATCAGCTGTCGCGAGTGCCTTGGCGAAGGCTCCCATAAAATCGCGTGTGCGCGAGTAGAGATGTGGATGAAAGGCGATAATAATTCGCTTGCCCGGAAATTTCTCTCGCGCCGCTTCGATCGTCTTTGCGATCGCCGTAGGATGATGTGCGTAGTCGTCGAATACGAGCGCGCCACTTTGCGTCTCGCCCTTATATTCAAAGCGCCGCCAAGAACCTTGGAAATGTGCGAGCGCATCATCAATGGCGCTTTGTTTCAACGTGGGGAACGCAACCCGCGCCGCGGCGGCCGCGGCGCGGGCATTATCGCGATTGAATTCGCCGATCAGACCAAGTGCAGGAACATTCTCCTGTGTGAAATCATCTACACGCGCTGAAACACCCTGAATAACATCTGCAATGATAGGATCGTTCGGATTTGTTACAATCGCACCGTGTGCTGGCACACGCTCCGCGGCCGTGCGAAATGTTTGCTTGAGCGCCGCAAGGTCCGGGAAGTAATCGGTATGATCGAGCTCAACATTGGTTATCACCAAAATCTCCGGTGAGAGTTTCAGAAGGTGATCGCGATACTCACACGCTTCTACGACAAGCAGATCTGGGCCACCAGGCAAAAAGTTGGAGTTGAAGTCTTTCACGATCGAACCAACGATCGCCATTGGCTCCTTGCCCGCCCGCTGCAATATTTTCGCAAGCATGCCGGTCGTGGTCGTTTTACCGTGAGTACCAGCCACAGCGATCGTGCGCACGTTCTTTGAAATTTCCCCAAGCGCCTCAAAATACGATAGCTCTGGGATCGCCATCTCACGCGCCCCTGCGCGCTCGACATTTTCCGCGGGTACCGCGTCACTGTATATCAAGAACTCCGTGTCAGCTGGTATTAGACATTTGTCATGACCTATGGATACATTAATTCCCTTTTCGGCAAGCATTGAAGTAACGGGCGACTCTTCCCGATCCGACCCGCTCACCTCCTTGCCCTGATGCACGAGCAGTTGCGCCAGCGCCGACATCCCAATGCCCCCGATCCCCACCATGTAGACGCGTTTGAATTCGAACATCAACGAAAGTATACACGGCTTGTGATATTGCTAAGATATGACATAAAGGTGCCTGTAATCCACCTCAATGGGTCAGGGAGGTGGATAAGAGTTCTTCTGATCCTTGAAATTCAGCCTCAACTCAACTGGGAGGTTAAATGGACTTCACACAACTTTCGATTGGCGTGGTTCTGGTGCTGATCAGCGTGTTGGCGGCAGAAGCAGCTAACGGATGGACAGATGCACCTGCAGGAACATCGGCAGCGGTTGCCTCCGGGCTCCTGACAAGCCGCCAGGCGCTGTGGCGTACTGCTATCTTCGGTTTAAAGAAAGAAACGGGAGGCTGGAATTAGTGCGCATCTTTGAGTAATTGCGAGATAACTTTGTAGCGGCGGTCGCGCCTCAGGCCGTGGTGAGCAGCGAGTTTTTTCTTGAGCGCGGAGAACG
>Ga0209542_10000563_pt1 | contig 89844 bp, 80 predicted proteins | sample RifCSPhighO2_01_FD_184028 | JGI IMG/M metagenome (GOLD analysis project Ga0209542, IMG submission 184028) | Soil microbial communities from Rifle, Colorado - Rifle CSP2_plank highO2_0.1 (SPAdes) (version 2) | ecosystem: Environmental > Terrestrial > Deep subsurface > Rock core/Sediment ...
CAACTTCAACTGGAGTAACTGATCATTTTGTTAAAGTATCCTCAGATATCGGTTCAGCAGCTTCTTTACTCAACCTAAATCCGGACTTTTCCGGAGCTGGAGTAACTGGTTATGGAGTTTATAATATTGGAACTGATACCACCACAAGCGCTAACACCGATTATGGTTATTACAGCTCTCTTGCCTTATCCGGCAATGCTGCTAAAACCGGGATTGGACTGTATTCAACAGTGACCTCCAGCTCAACCACCGGAGATACGCTAATCGCCTTGGATTTAGCGACTTCAGCTACCGGGGGCCTGGCTGCTACTCAAACCAGGACAATCTATGGCATAAGATCTCAGCCTGCATCAACTGGGGCATCGGCAAATTCAGATGATACTTTAAATTTGTATGGCGCCTACCTTGCCCCTTCCTCTACTCTGGCAACAGCAGGAACTAATAATGTATATGGTCAATATATCTCTAATACTGCTACCCATAACGCTGATGCCGGGACTGTCAACTCTTATGGACTCTATATTGCCAATGGAACTTCCTCGACCAACGGGACTAATACCAAATATGGCATATATGTCGAGTCTCCAACTGGGGCAGATACCAACTATGCAGGAATCTTTGCCGGAGGTAATGTGGGGATAGGAGCAGTAGCACCAGCATACAAACTGGATATTGCGACCAGTACTGCTTCTGATCGCGGGGTAAATATTGCTAATACTGCTGCAACAGGAACAAATTATGGAGTCTATTCTTCTGTAACCGGAGCAGCTACGGCCAATATCGGAGGATATTTTGTGGCAACCGGTGCGACAACCTCCCGAGGACTTGAAGTAGCAGCGCTTACCTCAGCAACTAGTACCGGCTTAACAATTGGAGCATTATCCGGAACAACTGCTAATACTGGCGTATCTGTTGGTACCCTCTCTGGAACAGGAGCCAGCAGTACTGGCCTCACTATTGGGGCTATCTCCTCAACCGGAGCAAGCCAAAGGGGTATATTACTTGGTACTTTAACCGGTGGATCTACTGCCAATTATCAGCTTCAAGTTGGAGCGATTACTGCTATTGATGGAGCTGCTAATAGTTTTCTAAACTTGGGGGCAATTTCCGGTGGCGGAGCAACTGCAACTAATGTCGCCATGGACGTTGGGAATATCTCAGCAACCGGGGGCAATGATTTTGGAATCAGACTGGGGACTTTGACTGGAGGAACCACTGCTAACTACCAGATTACTACTGGAGTCCTCACTTCTGCAACCACTACCACTAACGCACAATTAAATCTGGGCGGCGTGGTAACTACCGGAGGAACTACTAATTATGGAATTAATGTAGGAGCATTATCCGGAACAGGCACGACTAATTACGGAATTAATGTTGCTGCCTCCACTGCTGTTGGTACTACTAACTATGGAATGAAGATTGGGGCTATCTCCGGTGCAGCCAGTGGCACTAATTATGGATTATATGTTGATACAGTTTCCGGGGCTGGGGCTAACTATGCTGCTATCTTTGCTGGAGGAAATGTGGGCATTGGGACAGCAACCCCAGGAAATACTTTAGATGTTAATGGCAGTGTTGATCTTTCTGTAGCTGGCCAGACAAATATCATTGGTACTTCAGCAACAAATACACTTGTGCTTCAATCTAAACGCACAGCCGCAAACGCCGGGACAGCTTTTCAGATCCAAACATATACTGCCAGCGATTCTTTAAGTAATGTTGTGCAAATATCCGGAGGCAGCAATGTTGCAAGTATTACACTTACTGGTAATACCGTCATCAATCCTGCCTCAGGAACAGCCTTGTCTGTAACTGGAGCAACCCTAACCTCTACTTACTTTGCCGGATCATCAGGAAATACCAATCTCCGGGCCACAGGGGCAACCTCGGGCAATGGTAATACCGCCTCAATCTACTTCCAGGATTCATCCGGCAATACCAAAGGCAGATTAGATACTCAGGCAATTGGCAGCTTTGGCACAGGAACTGACGGAGCTTGTACTATTGCCTCCGGAACAACCAATATTCAAAGTGCTTCCTGTGCAGGCAGAAGCACTGCTGATGGTATTGCTACTGCTCTATCAACTACAGCTGCGGCCGGAGCTACCACTTTAACAATCGCCTCCTGTACGGGGATTGCTGCCAATGATGAGGTATTGATTATTCAGATAACAGGAACCGGAGCCGGCAGCTATGAAACCAGAAGGGTTACTAGCTGCTCGTCTGGCACTCTGACTCTTACCACAGCCACTGCGAATACCTATACCAATGATGGTTCATCAAAACCGCAAGTGGTCAGGATTCCTCAATACACCAGTGTCTCAATCACCGGTACTATGACTGTCACTGCTTGGGGAGGTACAACTGGTGGGGTCGCGTTTTTTAGAGCAAGTGGTTCTGTAACCGTTAATAGTGGTGGTGTGATTGATCTTAAAGGTTTGGGTGGTGCCGGAGGATCTGCCGGCAGCCTTGGCAGTGGTGGCGCAGGTTCAACACAACCGGCAGCTGCAACAACCGGAAGTGCCGGCTCTAGTGGAAGTGCCGGAACCGGTTTTGCCAGTGGGGCGGGCTCAGGAGGAACTGCAGCCGGAGGTGGGGGGGTAGGTGCCTCTGGTGGAGTTGGAGGTGGTGGTGGGGCTGGAGTTGGAGGTGGTGGAGGTGCAGGGGGAGCTCATGCAACTGCTAATGCAGGAAGTAGTAGTGCCTCTGGAGCCGGAGGAAAAGGCGCGGGTGTCTCCTTCTACGGAGCCGGAGGAGCAGGCAGCGCCGGAGCCGGAGGAGCAGCAGGATCAACCTACGGTACGGCTGCCTTAACAACTATATTCCTAGGTTCAGGAGGTGGTGGTGGGGCTGGAGGGTCTGGAGGAGGCGGAGGATCAGGAGGAGCAGGAGGTACAGCTGGAGGAAATGGTGGTATTGGTGCGACTGGTGGTGCAGGTGGAGGTATTTTATATATTGCCAGCCCAACAGTTACCAATAGCGGTACTATCAGGGCCAGTGGAAATAACGCAGGCGATCCTGAGACCGGAGCCCCGGGTACTGACACTGGCGCAACTAATACTTCAGCTGGTGGTGGTGGGGCTGGAGGGGCTGGAGGTGGTGGTGGGGCTGGAGGGTCGGTATTTATTCAATCCAACTCGGTGACAGCCGGAACTTTATCTGCCAGTGGAGGTACAGGTACAGCCGGAAACAACGGCGCTAGAGGTGGAAATGCAGCTTCCGCTAATGACGGTAACTGTGGTGGGGGTGGAGGTGCAGGTACAGTCGGAGGAGCTGCAGGCACAACAACTTCAGCCTGTAGCTCTAGTCCTGCTGGAGCCGGAGCAACCGCTGCTCCGGGGTCCGGTGGGGCTGGAGGAGATGGACGTGTCAGAATCGAAGCCCCAACTATTAGCGGCAGTAGCACCCCAACTGCCTCAACTGCCTCAACCATTGCCAGTCTAACCGGCCAAAGCGGATATGGAACTTTATATATTGGAGCTACCAATACATCATCTGCTGACTTAGCTGAGTATTATGTCTCAGGCGACAAATCTATAGAAGCCGGAGATGTGGTAGTAATCTCCAATAAAAAAGTGCTGGATGACAACAGTGAGGAGGTGCTGACCCACGGGGTCTTAAGGAAGTCGCAGGTCTCCTATGAACCAACTCTGGTTGGCGTTATCTCTACTGACCCTGGTTTGGTACTTGGCAGTGTTGATGGGGATACTAAGAAAGCTGACCAAAGAGTGCTTGGACTTAAAGGTCGGGTACCAATTAAAGTAAATGGCGAGGGTGGAAAGATTTATATTGGAGACTACTTAACCTCCTCCTCTACTCCGGGGGTAGCGATGAAAGCTACCAAAGCCGGTCCGGTGGTGGCAATTGCTTTAGAAGATTATGACGGAGTAGAAATCTCTAAGATCCAAGGATTTATAAACTTAGGGTTTGCCGATCCTGAAAAAGTTTTGAATAAATTTTTAGTCGACACTGACGGCTCTTTAATCACTCCCAACCTAAAGATTAAAACTCTTAGGTTAGCCGGTACTGGGGGTATTGGTAGTGAGGCTACAGGGTCAGGTAGCCTAGTCTATGATATCTTAGATGTTGGAGATAAGCTGCGAGACATAGAAGCAGCATCTTTAGCGACCAGCGTTAAAAATCAAGAATTCGAAGACAAACTAGCTAACCTTGACTCCAAGCTCTTATCACTCGATACTAGTGTAGCAGGAGTATCCACCCAATCTGCCCACTTGGCCCAGGAAATAGCATCAAACTCCGCTCAACTTGCAACTTCTGTATCAACTGTCGCCTCTCATTCAGCGGTCTTGGCAGACTTAGACGCTAGATTGCTCACTCTCGACTCCAACCTAAAACTAACTCCACCTCAAACTTTATTTGCCACAAGCTCGGCAGGACTGATAGACCTCAAGGTAACCTCGGAAGCAACTATCTCTGGGCAGCTGGCAGTTTATGGAGATAGCATGTTATCTAATACCACTATTGCTGGTAATCTAGCGATAGATGGGCTGTTCTCTATTGGAAGCAATGCGATCAATGTGATAGGCAGTCCAGTTACGGCCGATCAGACAGCAACAGATGGTATCCTCTACTTACAAAATTCCAGCCTGGCGAACCTGGTTGATCTATTTAATGGGCTGGTAACTGTGGCTAAGGATGGAACCGTCAAGGCGGTATACGTCGTCGCTGATCAGTTTAAAGTAAACTCGGGTAAGTCTGCCGGGCATGCTATTCTAGGCTCTGGACAAACCGAAATCACTGTTATCAATCCCCTTGCTCAGGCAAGCTCGATCATTTTGGTCACCCCAGAAACCACCCTGGCCCAAAGCTTGGCTGTCACCAATAAAGAAAATGGTTCATTTACGGTAAAAGTATCTACTCCAGTTGCCGAGGATATCCAATTTAATTGGCTGATCATCGGAACAAACTAGACAATTCCAACTTAAAAAATGATTATTCAGAAAATCTATTAAATAAAGATTGGAATAGAGCAGATAGATCGTCAAAACAAGATATTCTCCAGAGTAAAATAAGTGCTCCAAACTAACAAAAAAGAGATTAATATGACCTATTTATCAAATGGGTCCTTTGCGAGCCATTGGTCTAATTTCACCTCTTAAAAGAAAGCATAAAATCTAGCACTCATTATTTTGGACTGCTTACCAAAAAGGCAAATTGACTTTTGTCAAAAATAAAACCTACAATAATATAGTATGTCTGCCCCAAAGAAGTTCATGGTTCATGGTTCATGGTTCATGGTTAGGATAGTTTTATGTCTTGTTCTGGTTGTGGTTTTACTACGAACTACGAACTACGAACTACGAACTATATACGCTCAAAACTTTGATATCGCCTCAACTTATACTATTAATGATCCCGAAGCCGGGGCAGGAGATATCATCAGCTCTGGGGATAATGGACTTGTGCGCGCCAATGTCTCTTATGATAATCACATCTTTGGGATTATTCAAGAAAATCCAGTAATAGTCTTCACCGAAGCCAGCGGTTCTGGCCGGGTGATTGGGCGTAGTGGAGACTCAATGGTCAAGATCACCGATTTTAATGGCGAGATCAAGATTGGAGATCGAGTGACCTCATCGCCGATTGCAGGATATGGTATGAAGGCTACCCAATCAGGATATGTGATTGGAGTGGTGACTGCTGCTCCCTCCAATACCGGCTCGTTATCTTATCAAAATCGCCAGTTCAACGCCGGGACTGCTCAGGTCGCTTTAAAAATAGAGTACGCCGAACTTTCTACTCCCAGAAGCTCAATTCGACTACTTGAATATATCGGGGCGGCTTTTTTCCGAAATATCCAGGATCCCGAAAGGTTCACTCAGGCCGTCAAGGCAATTATCGCCGGGCTGATCGCCATCATTTCGTTTGGGATAGGCTTTTTCGCCTTTAGCCGAGCTATTAGCAAAGGAGTGGAGGCAATTGGGCGTAACCCCTTAGCCAAGAGGGCAATTCAGGTTTCGATTCTGATACAGCTCGTGCTCACTATCTTTACTACTCTTGCCGGACTAGTCGGAGCGTTCATCGTCCTGAGGCTTTAGTCGTTAGTCGGGAGCTGTTAGCTCTTAGCCAGTAAACGAGTGCAAAAAAAATTTAATAGCTAATGACTAATAGCTCTAACTTTGTTATTCTAAATACATGGATATTTATTTTGAAATAATTAGCTTAATAGTTCTGGTGACACTTTTTGTGCTGCTACTCAGAGAACGTAAACAGCATAGTGAACAGGAAAAATCTTTTTTAACCCAGATTAACCAAGACTCCAAAGAGTCAATTGCCAGAGCGGAAAGTTTAATCTCCACAGCCACCCAAAAAGCCGAAGCAGTGATCGAAGAAGCAGAGAAACAGGGCTTAAATGCCCAAAGCGCAGCCAAGGAAGGCTTCAAAGTTTTTGACGAAGAGTACCGCAAGAGCTTTAGCGAAGCGATAACGCAGGCTAAGCAAGACCTGCAAAAACAGCTAGGCTCAATTGATGCTGAGCTTAAATCGCGCTATGATGAGTCGGAAAAACAATACTCTGCTCACCTGCAGGCTCTGCAAACCCACACCAGCGAGCTAGACACCAAAATTGGTGAATACATGAAGACCAGTGTCGAAAGCTTGGTGGGCCGTTTTGAGGGTAATCTTAAATTAATCCAGGAACGGGCACTCAGCTCTCAGGAAGAGGCAGAAAATACCATGAAATCCAAAATCAGTGATCTACTCCTAAACTTTGAACAATCAATGTCGAGCTTTCTGTCTACCTCTCAAGAAAAAAGCCTGGAGGCAGTCAATCTGGAGGTCAAATCAGCCAAAGAGCTGATTGAAACATACAAAAGTCAACAGCTGGCTCTGATTGACGAAAATATTGTCGCTGTTTTAGAAAAGACTCTCAGTCTGGTCCTTCGTAGTAAACTAACTCTCAAGGATCAGGTTGATCTTGTTTTTGAAAGTTTGGAAAAAGCCAAAGCTGAGAAATTCTTAGTTTAGTTCATGGTTCATGGTAAACGCAATTATTCTAAGAGCGGATTACTCCGAACTCCTTACTATGAACTATGAACCAAGAGTGAGCGGAGCGAACGTACTATGAACTAATATGGATACTGCCCAAAAAAATTCAATAGCCTCTACCAAGCAGGATCTAGCCAAGGCTACCGAAAAGTATCAGACTGCATCAAAAGATAAACCTGTAGTACAATCTTCACGGGTTAATCCCTTGGTCAGTAAGCTGACTGACTCGATTTTGGAATCTACTTATACCCGCAATCAGCTGAGGCGCCGGATGCGGCTTTTAAAAGACTATATCAACTTTCGACTTTATCAATCCACCGAAAAGTTGGCCTTTCTGGAAACCATTAGCGCCTTTTTAACCCGCTATCCTCTTTATAATCAAGACGCTCACTGGATCAGCTCCCTGGGCGAAGAATTTTACAAGAATTTTCGGGATACTAATAGCAGTACCGTACTTCGGGATGTGAATAAATACTTGGACGAGATGTCGGTCCCGGTTTTATATCTCCCCTTTGCCCTGACTGACGATATTATCGACCAAAAGTCACTGGGAGGACCGGCTAATTCCACTCAGGTTGTGCCGGTTCAAGTGATGGTGGAGATTGGCAGCTGGTTTAAAACTAATGTCTCAAAAACCTTTATTTTCGAACCTTCCTTTAGCCCTGATTTAGTTGGAGGCTGCGCTTTGTCGATGAATGGCACTTACCACGATTTTTCGCTGCGGATCTCCATGAACGAACACCATGAGGAAATTATCAAATCACTGAAAGGAATCAAAAAGTAAAGCAGTTACTTGTTCACAGTTCACAGTTCTCAGCTAAAAAAACGAGACTACAGTGAACTGTTAACAGCGAACCGAGAACTAATATATGCCTAAAGATAACTTAACAGATGCCGAAAAGATCATTGCCGAAGCCACACAACTGACTACGGAAAACCTCAAACTCCCCCCCCAGACCATACCGGCCACCCCAACTGACTCTGTTTCAACCAGGGCTGACTCTCAAACCAGCTTTGAAGTAGGTTATGTTACGTCTACCCGCAATTATTTATTACTTCTTAACGGATTACCCACAGTCAGGATCAACGAGATTATCGCCAACAAAGATGGTACTCGGGCCTTGGTGACCGGCCTGCAGGAAAATTTGATTGAGTCGCTCCTGCTTGATGATGCCATTGTCGCCCCTAATGAACAATTCTTTAAAACCGGCAAGCAACTAGGAGTCGAGGTTGGAGACCACCTGCTGTCTCGGGTAATTAATCCATTAGGTCTGCCTATCGATGGCAAGATGAAATTTCCTACTACCAATCGTACTGCCGAGACTAACAAAATAGCCACGGGTATTAAATCCCGACAGTTTATCAAAACCCAATTCATAACCGGAATCACCACCGTTGATATGCTCATACCTTTGGCCCATGGGCAAAGGGAATTGGTCATGGGAGCAGCTCGATCAGGCAAGACCGGCTTTATTATTGACTTAATTGTTAATCAAGGTAAGAAGTCGTCAGTCGTCAGTCGTCAGTCGTCAGAAAGTCTGAAAGCTGACAGCGAAGCGAGTCTGAAGACTGAAAGCTCCTCCCAAACTATCGTCATCTATGCTCTGATCGGCAAACCCCTAACCGAAATCCGCCGACTGGTCGACATTCTGACCGTTAATCATGCCTTAGAATATACCTGCGTTATCGCGGCCTCTTCATCTGACCCTGCCTCAATGGTGCTGGTCACTCCAGCTGTAGCTTTTTCGGTGGCGGAATATTTCCAATCTAAAGGGCGCGATGTACTGCTAATACTAGATGACATGGGCCTGCATGCTAAATATTATCGGGAGATTAGCTTACTCTCCAACAAAGCTCCTGGGCGTGAATCTTACCCCGGGGATATTTTTTCTATTCATGCGGCCTTGGTAGAGCGAGCCGGTAAATTTAAATCGGAGTATGGAGGTGGGTCGATTACCTGTCTTCCAGTCATTGAAACTCCTTCCAATGACTATGCCAGCTTTATCCCTACTAACCTCATGGCTATGACCGATGGACACTTGATGTTTGATTACGAGATCTACCATCGGGGCTTTAGGCCAGCTATTAATGTGGCGCTATCAGTTTCCAGGGTAGGTAGGCAGACCCAAAGTATTGTCCAAAAACAGTTAGCTGATCATGTTAAATCTATCCTGGCCCAATCCAAAAGACTGGAAACTTTGTCCCGATTTGGTTCAGAGGTCTCTGAAGAAACCCGGCAGCTGCTAAATCAAGGTACTCAGATAGAATCTATTCTAGCACAGGATAATTTGGTTAGCATGGAATTACCTGTACAGATTATTTTACTTGGTTTAATATTTACGACTTTCCTGACTAGCAAACCAGCCGATTTTTTGGAAATTAATAAGTCAAAGATCATAGAATATCTGCGGACACATGTTAACTTAAATGACTTTTTAGCCAAGATCACCCCCTTAACTGATGAAAAACAGTTAGCCCCTCTACTGGAACCCCTGATTCCACAATTGGAAAAACTTACTGCCGCATCACCAGAAAAATAATGGCCAGTATTAACGACTTAAAACATCAACTAGAAGAAAGCGATTCACTCAAGCTGGTTACCGACGCTCTCGGTGACCTAGCTGCCTTAGAGATCCAAAGAACCAGGGCTGAGGTTTTGCAAAACACTCAGTTTTTCAATGAAATTGCCGAGGTCTATCATGACGTCCGAGTAGTCTCAGCCAAACACCGACTACTGCACAAGCTCCCTGCTCACACCCCTAAAAATGGCCGGACTGTGGCTGTACTTTTAACCTCTAATGAAGGATTCTTTGGCGGATTAGATTATCGTATTACTCAACAGTTTGTAGATACGGCCAAGAAGTTTCCCTGCGAACAAATTGTGGTGGGCAAATTTGGAGTAAAATACTTAGCTTCTACCCACTATTCGCTACCCTATACTCAGATCTTATTTGACAGAGACACGCCTACTCCGGAAGAGCTGCATAATTTGGTTAATAAAACTATCGAGTACTCTAAGGTGCTCTTGTTCCATGCCAAGTTTGTCACAACCTTACATCAGGAACCAGAGATCTCAGATATCTCCAGCGCCGAGGAAACTCCCGAGTCCCTGGAGTCCAAGATTGATTACATTATCGAGCCGGAGATAGATAAAATGCTGGTATTTTTTGAAAACCAACTATTAACCCTACTCTATAAAGCTATTTTTCTGCAGTCTCAGCTTTCCAAAACAGCCGCCCGGATGGTTTCCATGTACGAAGCTGGGTTGAACGTCGAAAAACAGATCGCTGCCGAAAAACGTGAATTAACGAAAGCTAGCAGACAAAGACAAAATGTGCTGATTTTGGAAACTTACGCCGGCATTCGAAACTTGCTATCATACAGAAAGGAATAACATGGATACTGCCCCCCTCAAAGATAAACAGCCGCAGGTTGCAGAGAAACCAAAGGTCAACCGTCAGGTGACCAGTGATGCAGACTCCAACAAACCTAGATTCTCCCGGGGGACGACTGTGACAGTTGGTCGGGTTAGCTCGGTCAAGGGACATATCGTTGAGGTCGAGATCGAGGAGGACTATCTCCCTTTGCTCGCCGAGATCCTAACCTCTAAAGAAAATCCTGGCGTTCGCCTGGAAGTTTATGCTTTTTCGGATAATGCCATCTATGCTTTACTCTTAACCGAGCCTTTCGATATCTACCGCAATATGGAGATTGTCACCACCGGACAGCCTCTGACCATACCGGTTGGACCCAAGATATTGGGCAGGGCAATTAATCTTTTTGGTGAACCCGAGGATGACAAAGGACCCCTGGAGGCAGACACTTCCATCCCCATTTATTCTCCCGCTCCTACTTTTAACGTACTCAAAAATACCTCGGAGATACTCGAAACCGGCATTAAAGCTTTGGATTTTGTCTCGCCATTTTTAAAGGGCGGCAAGATCGGTTTTGTAGGCGGTGCCGGTGTCGGAAAAACTGTTTTAATCACCGAGATTATCCATAATATTACTCAACAATCCCAGGGGATCTCTATCTTTGCCGGTATTGGCGAACGTATCCGGGAAGGACAAGAGCTGTATCAGCGATTGGAAGATTCTAAAACTCTGTCTAATACTTCCTTAGTCCTGGGACAGATGAACGAGAATGCTGCCATCCGCTTTCGGATTGCTTCAGCCGCGGTAGCAATTGCTGAATATTTCCGAGATGTCCAGAAAAAAGATGTTCTATTTTTTATTGATAATATCTATCGGTTTATTCAGGCTGGTAACGAGGTCGCAACATTGCTGGGTACCATCCCTTCCGAACAAGGCTACCAAGCCACCCTGCAAACCGAGCTCGCCAACTTAGAGGAGCGCCTGATTTCAACAATTAACGGTTCGATTACTTCTATCCAAACTATCTACGTCCCCTCTGATGAATTAACTGACCCTGGAGTAACGAGCGCTATCTCTTATTTGGATTCGGTTATTGTCTTATCCCGTTCGATAGCTCAACTGGGTATTTATCCCCCGGTTGATCTGCAACAATCCTCTTCTTCTATCCTCTCTACGGCCTTTATTGGCGAGGAGCACCATAATGTCTTAGGTGAATTCCAGGGAGTGCTTAGTCGGTATAATCAACTTTCCAGAATTGTGGCAATCATTGGTGAGAGTGAGTTGTCTAACGAAGACCGTCAAATCTTTGCCAGGGCAAAACGCCTAGTCAACTATATGACTCAACCGTTCTTTGTGACTGAATCCCAAACTGGAAAGGCTGCTAAATATGTCAAAAGGCTAGATACTGTATCAGATGTACGGGCAATCATTGATGGTAAACTTGACCAAGTCCCGGAAGAAAAGCTTTTAAATATTGGGTCACTAAAGGATGCAGGGTTATTAAGTTAGGTTTTAGGTTAGAGGTTAGATCTCATGCAGCTTTTACCTACTAAAAACCTAGAACCTAGAACCTGAACTATTTTATGGAAGAGTTTATTAATGTAAAAGTTATGAGCCCGCATAAAATCCTCTTTGAGGGTAAGGCACTGGCTGTTTCCTCTGTCAATACTGATGGTAAATTTGATATTCTCCCCGAGCATGCTAATTTTATTACTCTGGTCGAAAATCAAGTCATTCAGATCACCAAAGAGGATAAACAACCGATTTCCTTCACCTTTACGCAGGCCTTAATCTATAACGAATCAAACAAAGTTTCTATCTATGCCGAGCCGCTTAGTCTGTAACTAAGCCCACTCTTGACAATAAGCCTGCTAAAACTTTACAGTTAGTTATTAGTTATTGGTACCCATTACCCATAACTCAATACTAATGCGTAAACAATTATCTGCCAAATTAAACGCTCTAATTACTCTTTTGCTGGTTGTAGCCGTGGCTATCGTCCCGCTAGTCTTTGCACCTTTCCTAACTGAGTTCTTTGAAATGCCCAAAGTAATCTTACTGTTCGCGCTCAGCTTGGTGCTGGTTGGGCTATGGGCTCTGAGCTGGGTCCTGGAAGGAAAGGTACTGATTACCCGCACTCCCTTAGATTTACCCCTGTTACTGCTCCTGGTAGTAATTATTCTTTCTACTCTGGTCAGCCCAATCAGAGATATCTCCTTTTTTGGTAATCTACCTCGTTTACATGGTTCAACGCTGTCCTGGATCTCTTATATCCTACTCTTTTTTGTCGCCACCTCTCATTTGCGTAGCGCCAAGCAAGTTAAGGCAGTAATTTATGCTTTATTAACATCAGGAACCGTTATCGCCGGGATTACTATCCTCTCTTATTTTGGAGTTTACCTGATCTCTTTATCCTTTACTAAATTTGTAAACTTTACTCCAACCGGGTCTTCTTTTTCAACTGCTGCTCTCTTGGTATTACTCCTACCCTTGCCTCTTTTATCGCTCACCAGCGACGGATCAGAAAGTGCAGCTATTCGGAGGATTCTCCCCAAAGGGATCGCCCTTTTTTTAACAACGCTGTTTGCCATTACTCTTGCTTTAGTTGGCGACTTCTCTACATATATAGCCGGTTTCGCTGCCCTCCTGATAGTTTCATACGCTAATCGAAAAAGCGGACTAATCAGTAACCTTCGCAAAGCAATAGTCCCTCTAGTTGTTTTTGCCGTCTTGGTAGGTTTAAGCTACATACCCCCGACCGGCAAGCTCAAGAATCCCTTAATGGAAAAGAGGGTTAACTTTCCCCGGGAGATACAACTACCTTTTCAGTCATCTTGGAAAGTAGCCGTTTCCAGTTTTAGGGATTCACCTTTTTGGGGTACTGGCCCAGCCACATTCTTGTTCGATTTTACTTTCTATAAACCAGTCGAACATAATAATTCTAATCTATGGAATGTCCGGTTTGATACTGCTCATGACGAGTTTTTGCAAACTTTGGCCACTCTGGGAGGCTTAGGACTACTCTCTTTGATCTTTTTATCCGGGGTCGTGCTAACCTTTGCCATGACTGGAATTTTTAAAAGGATCCAGGACAGCAGTCAAGAAGATCACCTGACTTCTGCACTGGCTGTTTCCGCAATTGTAAGCATTGTACTACTGGCGTTACACACCTCCACCCCGGTTACCCTGGTGACAAGCTTAATCTTACTGGCGATGCTTATGGCTACACATCGTTCGGTGTCAGATAAAGTTGAAGAGATTACTCTCGGAATCAGCGCTTCCAAAGTTAGCTCCAATACCATTACCGGAGATATTCTCCCAATCATAATCTTTATTCCAGTAATCGGATTTTTAACCTATGCACTTTGGCATTTGGTTCCGTTTGTAAAGGCAGATTTCCACCATCGATTGGCCCTTGACGCTGCAGCAACACGAGGCCTTGATACCTATAACAATTTAGTCCGAGCTGAAACCTTAAACCCTAAATCCGATCTGTATAGGATAGATCTCGCCCAAACTAACTTTGCCTTAGCAAACCAGATCGCCCAAACCAAGGGTCCATCAGAGGCCTCCCCCAGCGGATCTTTGACAGATGCCGATAAGCAGAATATCCAGCAGCTACTTTCCCAAGCTATTAATGAAGGGCGAGCAGCTGTGACCATTAACAAATTTAATCCTCAAAACTGGGAGGTACTTGGTTCAATCTATCGTCAGATTTCGGGGGTGGCGGAGAACGCTTTCTCCTTTTCGCTGGATGCCTACGGCCGGGCTATCGACAGAGACCCTCTAAATCCACTGCTCCGTTTGAATGTGGGAGGTATCTATTACTCAATTAAAAACTATGATTTGGCCATTCGTTTCTTTACAGATGCTATCAATCTCAAACAAGATTTTGCTAATGCTCACTATAACTTATCTGTAACTTTAAGGGACAAAGGGGATCTACAAAATGCCATCTCAGAAGCCCAAACTGTGATTAAACTGCTCGATTCGAAGAGTCAAGATTATCAAGCAGCCGCTGATTATCTAAAAGACTTGGAGGCCAGAGTTGCTACAGGTTCAGCGGCAGCCCAAACCACCACTCCTCCAGCAGCCCAGGAAACCGGTGCCCTACAGAAAAAGAGTTTACCAAAGGTTTTAGATAAAGAGTTAAACAAAGCTCCTTCTATCGCCACCCCAGCGGCCGTCAAAAAACCATAGTGTGTGGACCGTACCGGGCTTGAACCGGTCACCTTCTGACTGCCAGCCAGACGCTCTACCAAATGAGCTAACGGCCCTAAACTCTGGTTATTTTACCTCATTTGGCAAAATAGTCATACACATCTTTAGACAAATTAGCCAGTAGCTCTACGGTATCGTCTTCAAATTGGACATTTTTACTCATTAATACAATGATATATGGGTTATTTGGCAAAAAGACTATTCCGCCGTCATGACGTAATCCTGGAAGCTCCGCTGTTTTATGGGCAACCTTAACCCTTTTTGGTTGTCCACCAACCGTACTCTCTATTTGCGGAAGAAGAGACGGAATCCGATTATTAATCTGAGAGCTAGCCAGTAAATCAATTATTTCCTGGGAAGCTGCCGGACTGAGCACTTTACCTTCAGATAGCAGTCGGAAAAAATGCGCTGTATCCAAAGCGGTAGTCTCAGGCTGGCCAAAGTGGGTATCTTTAAGCCCCAAGTCTTGAGCCATCTGAGCCAAGGGCTCCTGTTGATTTGAGGTTAGCTCTCTGACCTTGTCTGTTAACATAATCGCAGCAAAGTTATCCGAAACCTGAGCTACCCGGTTTAGGGCGTCCTGCAGGCTCAAGGTTATCGGTCCGCTAAAATTCTCATATCCAAAGTCAACTGCCCCAAAACTTTCTGTTAAGTAGTCTTTAGACGCACTCAAGATCGTTTCTTTAGTCAGGCTTCCTTTTGCTAATTCTTTATAGACACTCGCGATAAGCACTAACTTATAGAATGAGCCGGATGGGAAAAGTTTTTGGGAATTAAAGTGATATTGCTCTTTAGTCTGAATATTTTCGATAACTATGGCAAAATCTCCTTTTTGATCTTTTAGTCTATTATTAACTATTATTTGGAGAGCTTTTGACTGGGTTTGAGTAGGTATATCGGAAAAAACAGTGTATATAGCCTGGCCATGAATTAGTCTAGCCAAGAATATTGCTAAGCAAAGTGCTATGAGTGTACCCAGACCTAGCCTTGAGTGGGGAGACATTATTCAAGCTTAATCGACAAAGTTAATGTTGGCAAGAGTCGTTTTCACAACTAGATATATGCTCGATTCATTGCGTACTTAAACAAACGCTAGCACAAAAAGCATTCGTTAGCTGACGAATAAATCAAGATAAAACTATGGGTGCTGCTCTACCCCATTTTAATATATGCTTAGGCAACAGAGGTGTGCTTTAAATTTAAAGTACGCAGACGGAAACTCTGTGGTGCGCAAATCAAGCTTTGCGGAAATAAAGGAATACTCTTTATGAAGAGTCAAATAGAATACGTAAAGACATGGGGGCTTCACCACCTCTCTAACACTAGGATACGCCCACTAGAGACAAGTTTCAAGGGACAAGGGAGAAACAAAATAATACAGAACAAGAGAAGAAGGTTAAATCCTAGACTCTTGACTCTAGCAACTAGTGGCTACTTAAGGATAGACAGTGGATTGAGCGCCCGGCCCTTGAAGTGGATTTCAAAGTGCAAATGAGTCCCGGTTGACCGGCCTGTTGACCCCATTTGCCCAATCGTTTGACCTCGGGATACTTTCTGGCCAACAGTGACATAAATATTGGACATATGCGCATATAGTGTCTGATAGCCATTGCCATGATCGATTATAATCCTATTGCCATAACCATAGTTATCCGGCCATCCGGCCACAACGATAATTCCACCATCTGAGGCCGTGATTGGTGGAGCAACTCGGTTTGGTATATCGATTCCCGGATGATACCAAGCAAAGTATTGCGAAAGCCCACTGGAAACCGTTGGCCAAATAAATCCTCCTCCGCTCGGGGCTTCAAAGACTGGTGAAGATGGACCTTCGGCCAAATATTGGGGCTGGATCCTGGGTTTGGGGGAAACTTTAACTTCCGGCGGAACTCCATCCGGCACAATTAATATCTGTCCGATGGCGAGTTTCTGATCGTCCGGGATATCATTAAAGGGAAAGCCAAAGATCGCCTGAGAGTCTACGCTGTATTTTTTGGCAATACTCTCTAGGGTATCTCCGGACTTCACAGTATGGGCCACACCAGAAACCGGTAATATCTTGAGTTTATCGCCAGGTTTGACGAAATTGACAGTGTCTAGACCGTTAGCCCACTTGATAGTATCGACTGAGATATCCAATTTAGAGGCAACACCGGACAGAGTATCTCCACTTTTGACTTCGTACTCAATAGTCTCCGACCTTTGATTAGATCCCTGTTGAGTTTTCATATCCACCAGAGATTCTAAACTGACTCCTTGGGCAAAGGGGTCAAAGGTTTCGATTAACCGAGGATCTTGGCCTCCGACACCGGGGAAGCTAGAAGCCACAATCGATGTGCCTCCCATTACTCCGGAAGTTAGCACTCCAGCAGCCGCTAAACCGACCATTGAAGTATGCCAAACATGCTTTTGAAAACGCCCTCGGCGGTGCATCAAAACAGCCACGGAGCGGTCTTTGAATCGGTCAATATGAGTTCCCAGTCTTTTTGTTTTACGGGAATGGTATAAAACGATGAACTGAGTGTAGCTTTTAAGGTCGTCGCGAAGTCGATTCAAAGTGGACTCATTCTAACACCGCAGCCCTAGTCGTTGTCAAATTGACAAAGTGTGATATTGGAGGTCTATTTTACGTCTTTGAGGTTGCCGAGGAACTCAGCATTAGTTTCGGTTTTAGAGAGCTGTTGCAAGCAGATCTCGGTTTGTTCCGATTCATTCAGTAATCGGATCATCCGATGCATCACTGTCATCTTAGCGTAGGTATCTTTATCAAACATCAGCTGTTCTTGACGCGTACCGGAGCTAGAGATATCTATGGCCGGGAAGATCCGACGTTCGGCCAACTTGCGATCCAAGTGCAGCTCCATATTACCAGTGCCTTTAAACTCTTCATAGATCAGATCGTCCATTCTTGAGCCGGTGTCAACCAGGGCAGTACCAATAATTGTTAGCGACCCGCCTTCTTCGCAGTTTCTAGCCGCTCCAAAGAAGTGCTTAGGTGGGTACAGCGCGACCGGGTCAAACCCCCCTGACAGGGTTCTCCCTGAAGGAGGAACAACTAAGTTATAGGCCCTACCAAGTCGGGTAATCGAATCTAGTAGAATCACTACGTCTTTGCCTTCTTCGACTAGTCTCTTCGCCCGCTCTAACGCTACTTCCGCAGCCCTAGTTTGGTTTTCAGCTGGTTCGTCAAAGTTAGAAGCAATAACGTCTCCTTTGATAGAGCGCGAGAGGTCGGTTACTTCTTCTGGACGCTCACCTACTAAAACTGCCATTAGAATGGCTTCCGGATGGTTTTTGGCAATACCAGCAGCTAAGTCTTTCAGAATCGTCGTTTTACCCGCTTTAGGAGGCGAAACCACCAAACCTCTCTGTCCAAAACCAATCGGAGCAAAGAGATCGATGACTCTTTGAGAGAGAGGGGCCTTGCCAGTTTCCAATTTGAGCAACTTATTTGGGTAAATGGCTGTGAGGTCTTCAAAACGAATTCGTTTGCTTTTTTGACCTGTACCTTGAGTTACAAAGCCTTCGGCATCTTTGGAGTTGATTTTGCTGACTTGTAGGAGCCCGTAGTAGCGTTCGTTTTCTTTTGGCTCTCTGGCTCCCCCTTCAACAAAATCCCCGGGACGTAAGTTAAAACGGCGGATCTGAGACGATGAGATATAGACATCTTTGTCCGATGGGATATATTTAGGACGCAAAAAGCCATGCCCTTCCGGCATCACATCCAGGTATCCGGAAACATCTTGAGTGGGTACATCCCGAGACTCTACCCGCTCTTCTGCGTAACCTCGGCTGCGATATCCGCCCTCACTACGAGAACCCTGATCTCCTGATCCTTCACTGCGTCCATAAGCACTGCCGCCTTCATAACGTGACTGGCGGTAATTGCCTCGATCCTCTGAATAACCATTACGTCTATTGTAATTATCATCTCGAACACTGCCCCTGTCATTTCGAGGTGAAGCCGAGAAATCTCTGGACTCAGAGCCTGTGGATTCCTGCCCTGCTGGCAGGCGGGTCTCGTTACCGCTTGAGATGACAGCAGAGGAACTTTGGTTAAAATTTGGATCTTGAGGAGCTTCGGTAGCTGTTTCGTTGATATCAACTGGTTCAGAAGGCTGTTTAGGTTTAAAGGATCGGGTGTTGGCCATAGTTAGTAATTCGTAGTTAGTAGTTCATGGAAGGACAAAGAGAAGTTACAGAGAAGTTTATCTTCATAGGAAGTATCCCACACTCGTATCTAACTGTCAACCCCAATTGAATCTGTCCAATAAGGAAAAATTAGTTTTAAGTTCTACGAACTCTGAGCTATCAACCATGAACAAGAAAAGCTCTAGCTTTTCTTGAACTGTCTGTCTTCCCACATTGAGTTGGCAGTTGTCTCTTCTTTGGTAGATCGTCCGAATCTGCGTAACTTAACTCCGAATGGAGCTACTCCAACCAGCATCCAGGCAACTAAAGGCAATCCGGTTTTTGGCAACTCCTGCACACCAGCTACTTCTACTTGGCCAGTTTTCATAGGCACACCGGCGGTTCTAACATAAGCTCTTTGATAAGCGGCAGCTGCAGCAGCTGGGTAGTTGATACTGGCTGATCCACCTTGAGCAGTGACATTAACTGTTTGATTCTGATTATTAGTTTGAGTCTGAGTCTGATTAACTACTGTGCTGACACAAACGATCGCTCCATTTTGGCCAATCTCTTGGCGAGTGTTAGGTCCACAGGTAGTAGTGGCTGGGGTTGGACTAGGAGTTACTCCAGGTGTTGGAGTAGCTACAGGACAGGCTAAGCCTTGTTTGAAACAGACATTATTGCAATTATCTACACCCTGGGTTGTTTGTCCACAAGCTGGAGCAGCAGCAGAACATGATCCGTTAGACTGACAAAGAACCGGAGGCGTTGACGTAGGAGCAGGGCAAGCGGCACCTGATCTCGTACATGCTACCCCACAGTTATTTACACCCTGGGTTGTTTGTCCACAAGCTGGAGCAGCAGCAGAACATGATCCGTTAGATACACATCCCTGGGGAGCAGGACATAACTGTCCAACAGAAGCTCCGGTACAAGCTCCTTGCCCAGGATTATTTGGGTTACAAGCCGGGCTTGATGTATTACAGTTATTAGATGATGTTGTCCGGTATGCTCCGTTCTCACAGACAAAGCAAGAGGTTGTGGCAACTTCACACTCTCCGGGATTAGCTGCTCGGCATCCATAAGCTCCGCCTAAACCTTCATTACACATTGTCCCGATCCATTTATTGAACTTACACATTTGAGTCCCGACACACTGCTCCACAACACCGACGTTATCATTAGGGGTACACATGCCATTGCAACCTGCAGGAGCGAGGGAACAATTGGTTTCCTCAACCTGGTGCCAACCCATGCCATCAGAATTACATTCATTAAGATTGTACTTACAGCCGGTTGACCCGATACAGGTTCTGGAATTAGCATCTCTTTGTCCAGGAGTACATATTTGAGTTGGAGGTGTCGAGTTTCCACACTGGCCATTTATAGCACCAAGATCGTTACAGCTGTAGCTAACATTACATGAACCATCAACGTTTTTGTTCACATCTATAGTGTGCGAAGAGTCATAGGTAGTTCCGTTACACTCACCACCACACTGGGTGTACTGTCGAGGAGTTTCGTTACATGCAGGAGGAGAAGTGTTACCACACTGACCTTCTTGCTGTCCTCGATCTTCACATTGGTAGGAAACATTACAAGCCCCATCAACATTCTTTTTTACCCAGACAGTGTGGCTACCGTCATAGGTTGTCCCGTTACAAGTACCACCGCATTGAGGATATTCTCCAGGGGTTTCGTTACAAGTTGTAGGATTATTGCCACATTGACCTTCTTGAGCACCTCGGTCTTCACAAGCATAGGAAACGTTTCCAGAAGCATCCGTGGTTTTAACTACCCAGACAGTGTGGCTACCGTCATAGGTTGTCCCGTTACAGTCACCACCGCATTGAGGATACTGTTCAACTGTAGGTTCTCCGCCATTACATCCACCCTGTGGACAAGGACCAGCGAAAACAACTTGAGGACCCTGTTTTAAAACTTCAGCTAAAACCCCGGCTCGACCCATCAAAGCGATGGAGAGCACAAAAAGAGACAGACCTATTAATAGGTACTGTCCATATTTTTTAGTGATATTTGATAAAAAACTCTTCATGAATTGACCAAAACAACTTTCATTATTGACTTAAGTTCAACACTACGCAGTATACTATAAGGCTCATGTGGATGTCAAGATCTGATACCTACCAGACTACCGGATATGGTAGTATTTCTTACAAAGATCTTACTTCCCTGATAATATATAAATTGCGCACTTTTTATAATCTAGGTCTTATAATCTAAGCCTACTATAACTATAAGCTTCTTATATTGGGGTAGTTTCAAGCTTGTAGGCTCTATTGGGGACTAATTGCCGTTAACTTGCGTTACCGTAATTGATCAAAATAGAAACTTATCCCTGCCCTAGATAAACCCCCTTTGATCATCAGATTAATCCCCAATACAAACTACAAACATTGCTAGTAGCTTCAAATTAGCTATTGACAAGCAATATAAAATATGGAATCCTGGAGATAGAGATATGGTTTCTCTGCTCTGAAATCATATTTTTATGTACTTAATTTAAAAAAGGGCATTGCTATTCGAGTCCGTCTGCGGTAGTAATGCTCTTTTTTTGTTCTAATTAAGTTTCAGGTTTCTTGATCCGTCTGCTATCAAGAAACCCAAATTCTAATTACAACTATCCCCTCACCATCACAATCAGCTTCTGGTCGATACCAGTTAAAACCTTTTTGACCTGAGTAGTCTGGGCGCTATCTTCACGAGAAGAACGAGTTTGACGAGAGAAACGAGTGTTAGAATTTTTCTTCCAGATTTGAGAGAGAAACATCTTTCTAAATTTAGCACTTCCAAAACTATTTGTCAACAATTTCTAGTCCTAGAGTTATTTCTCTAGTTTTTTTTGTATGTCCTAGAGTTATACAAAAGAGATATGTGTATAAGATTAGATTGCCCTATCAAGCCATGCAATGGACATACTTTTAGTAATCAACAATAAAATTTTGAGTGTGGATAACTAATTAGAGAGCTTAGTGCAGGACGTCTGCACCTTTGGCACAGAAATCGACAACCATCTCATTCCAGATATCTGCCGGCGGACGCAAGGATTCGAAGGCTCGCACCCATTTGGTGCGCAGATTGTCGGGGATATCTTCTCTACTACTATAGTGATGCGGAAACCAAGCTGATAAATTTGCACCTGCTACATTTCTTTCTAGCCACTGCCCGGCTCTCCATCCGTTTATTGACGAACCATTGATTGAAACTATGGCCGTAAAGAATGAAGATATTCCGCTGTCGGGAGTGTTTATAATCGCAATTTTACCAGGATTGTTTCTTTGAGCATTTAAAACTTGTGGAAGGTTGAGCCTGTCATCATCATGGAAAAATTCTGGAGTATCATAGGCGTGTTTTAATGTTAGTAGTAATCGGGCGTATTCGATATGTTGAAGCGTAGCTATATCAACTACCCTACCAGAAGTATCTCGCATAGTATCGTTAAGACCCCACCAAATGGCTTCATCGCCTTGGATTGCACCTGCCACCTTGGCAGCTTCCCCGCTACAGACCCCTGCTGAGCTTTCGCTACCAGGATTTTCTCTTATCCAACGCTTAGCCCGCTCTTCCCACCAACCACGTATGTCAGGTCTGGGCCCGCCTAAAAGGTCAGCATGAATTTTTGCGTACCAATCCAAGAAGCTACCTTGGTTATAAACTAGTGTAACTTCGCCTCTAACTGCGTTAGGGTGATAACAAAGCCAATTTTGACTAGCGACTAGTGGACATTCAGGGGCAGCAGCTTTCATTGCCAAGCCCTCTTGGGGAAGAGTAAAAGCAGTGACTACTCCAAGAGCAACTCCACCGGCTCGGCGGGTATTTCTAATAAGTGTCTCTCGGGTCATTCGTTCCATATTAAGATCAGTATTATACCCTATAGTGAAGTGGATGTCAAAATAGAGATGAGTAAAATGTGCGTAAGAAAAGCGTAAGGAGCAACTAATCTGACTTTTTGGGTGTTTCTGCAACCCTTTTAGCAAAGACCATCCGACCAGCCGGGACCTGGAGGATCCGGGAAACCTCGACTAGAATCGTCTTCCCCACCAGCTCGGCCCCATCTTCGACTACAATCATGGTTCCATCGGGAAAATAACCTACCCCTTGTTTGGCATCTTTGCCAAGGTGAACAACCTTAACATCAATCCGCTCTCCGGGTATAGCTAAAGTTTTGACCGAATTAGCTAGATCATTGACGTTTAACACCATGACATTAGAAAGAGTAGCAACTCGATTTAAGTTAAAGTCCGTGGTAATAATCTTGCCGTGCAGGCTTTTGGCTAGCCTCACTAACTTTTCATCGACTCCCTTGCCGGCGATACCATTTTCCCAAATTTCAATGCGCAGACCCTTAACCTTTTTCATCTCCTCCACTACTTCAAAACCCCGACGACCCCGGGAACGTTTCAGAAAATCAGACGAATCAGCCACCTGCTGCAGCTCTTCTAAGACAAACGTGGGAACCAGAATCATGCCCGAGATAAAGTTGGTCTTGGCAATATCCAGGATCCGTCCGTCAATAATCGCGGAAGTGTCCAGAATCAAGGGTTGGGCCACAGATACCCCACCGACAATGGCGTGGGATGGTATAGGGGCGTTAAACGAGTTTTGACGGGGCAGCCTCATCATTTGGTTGATAATCTCCGAACTGACACGATTGGTCAAAAAATTAATGGCGGATAGTGCATAAACGGAGAGATTCTTGGCAATATCCGGAAAAACCCCAAACCCAAGCAACCCAAACCAGACTGTTACCGTCACCCGCAGATATATTGAACGAAAAGGGGGAACGTCAGGCACGACTTCCGAAAATATGAACGCCACAAGTGCGAAAATAACGGCTAAAATTAGCCGCAGAACGAATGTTATACGCATGAGAGATGATTCCTTTATTAGTTCATTGAACTAATAACTTAATTCTAGTTGATCTAAACAATAAAGTATAGTACACCTAATATAGATGCTGACTCTTAAAAATCCATTTCTAGTGACGCTTTTTGCTCTTGGAGGAATAGTTTTAGCTTGGTGGATATATCTTCAATCTTTCAGCACTCATCAAACTACTCTCAACTTTCTCTTTAACGGAGGTTATGGGTTGCTGTATCTTTTGGGAGCGGTGGTTGGACTGAGAGGAGCTTTTAAGTTCAGCCTGGACAAAGCGGAAGGCAAAGGATTTTTATTTTTAGGGCTTTCTTTGTTATTTTATGCCATAGGTCAATATATCTGGCTCTACTATAATTTGGTTTTACTGGTAGACAGCCCTTTTCCTTCTCTGGCGGATATTCCATTTACCCTCTTCTATCCCTTTGCCGCTTTTGGACTCTGGGAGCTACTCAAAACCTTTAAGTCGGTCGTCACTCCGCGTATGATCTGGGAAGGTGTAGCTATCTTGGCTCTGTCTGCAGGCTTGACCTTTTTTGTTTTTAACAAACCAGATCTTTCACCAAACACTTCGCTGATAGAGCGGTTTTTTAATATCGCCTATCCCCTAGGAGATACCTTGCTAATAACTTTGGCTTTGGTCAGCCTGCGGATATATGTCGGCAAAATCTATGCGGGTTTTAGGATTTTGATTGTTGGCCTGACTATCGAAACAGTTGCCGACTTTATTTTTTTATCTCGTAGTGGAAGTGGAACTTACTGGAATGGAGACTTATCTGACCTACTCTACAGTGTAGGAGCTTTCTTAATTACTCTTGGATTATTCTACACGATCCAAGCTTTTAGTAAAAAAGTTGAAGTGCTACGAAGATAAATAAATTCAGAGTTCACTCATTTAGCTCCGATGGTTACTTCTCCATCCGCTGCATCAGTATCCTTGAGGTTGGCACCAACGGTTGCTTCATAATCAGGTGCTAAATCTTTGATTAACTGAGCAGACAGACTAGCTGTTGAGGCCTTTAGCTTGATTGTCGTTTGAACTACTGTTTGGCTGGGGGCGTTGCCTGTTTTGTCGATTTTATACCCTAAATCCTTTAGTTTACTGGCTAGGGTAGCAGCCAAACCGGATTTGGTGGTTCCGTTCAATACCCGGATCTTAAAATCTGATCTATTCACCTGGATTTCCGGTGAAGGACTTGGGCTTGGTGAGGCTACCACTATCGGAGCCTGGGGAGATGGAGTGGGCGTAGGAGCCTTTTTGAGTGATCCTCCTTTCAGCAAATAAACTGTTGCCCCCAAAACGCCCAAAGCTACTAACCCTAAGATGATTATGGGAAGCGTTCGGCTTGGCCGGGAATTTTTTTGTCCAGAAACCACAGCTCCATTCATTCGGGATCCCATTGGTCGGATCCGAGGGGCAGAGTCTTCCTCGGTCATCCGATGAAAGCCGCTGACGGCTCCTGCCTGTGGATGGAACCCGTCACCTGTAGTGCTCGAAGTAGCCTCCTTGGCCAGATCATCCAAAGAATGCTCAGAATTAGCTGTAGATAAGTCAATATTGGTCGTTTTAAAGCCGGGTGGATACTCTTCTTCCTCCATTTGGTCGGCTGCTGGGATAAATGTTTTGACTGGGCTCATTTCTTCTGACCGAGGAGACTCTTCCGCTTCTTTTTCTTGCGGTTTTTCTGCTGGCTCCTTTTTAGGATGCTCTTTGGTGTCTTCGTCTTGTTTCATATGTCTAGTGTAACTCGAAATAGTGACAAGTGACAAGAGTCTAGTGATAAGCTTTTCTAAACCGAATTAAAACCCGAAATCATACCCGAAGATAGCTTCGATCGCGCATTTGGGGGCTTGCCCTGAGCTTGGCGAAGGGTTTTCCACCACTTATCCACAATATTAAAGATGTGTATAATAGCTCTCAATGGCATTAGAAGACAGTATACCGGGCTTTAATATGGAGGTTCTTAGAAAATTGAGGATGGCCGCTAAACATGGTCTTGGATCTAAAGATCGCGCTGAATCTACAGCTTCTCGACCTTTGCCTACTTATGATTTTAGCGGTCACTTAGGAATGAAAGCTCTACAAGCTGCATGTCAGGCAGCCCACCCTGATCAAGCATCATTTCCTCCCACATCAACATATTTCATGGACACCCAACCCTCCTTTACTCAGAAGCAGCGTGAACAACTTAAAGCAATGGGATTTCGACTAACCGATGCCTTAGTGCGTATTGTTCGAAATTATGGCTTAACTGTCTTCCCCTTAATTAGTGATGGTCTTAGCTTAGCCGGCATTGTCTTTGGACACAATAGTTATGCAGAACAGCTTGAGCATCTACGTAGTAAGGGCCTTACTCAGGGAGAGCAAGGGCCAAGGCATGACGTCTTAAGAGTTTTTGAGATAAGAACATCTGAACTGAGAGACACCCTCACGCCCAGACTTTTTGGAACTAACATGTCCCCAGCCGAAAGAGCGCACGGGCTGAATTGTCTCTTAGCACTAAACACCGGTTTTCTTCTTGATGGCGAGGTGCCAAGTCCTGGACATCCACGGATGGAGTTTCCTACATCTTCAACCCCTAACTCTGTCGTTACCCTCACCCATCCTGATCCTAGGGTGCCCTTTCGAGTTGTATGTAAGACACAAACTCCCGACCATAGCTTGCCTCATCCCCTGACCAGGAGTTTCAGTTTAAGATTTCGAGGATAAATTATGATTGATGGAGATTACCATGCACTTGGGGCAGAAGTAGCAACCAGATTAGGTAGGAGATTTGTGGGTCGGAGAGTTGGTGGACCACTAGATGGAGCAACTCAAGGCCAGCGAGACTTAGCAGAATATCTGGCGCGAAAAGGTTTTACCCCTTCCCCACACTTTCAGGTTACAGATGCTGATATCGCTGCTGTCTTAGCTAGCGGGTCTAAGGTGGATTTCAGTCAGATTAAGGGAGATCCTGTACTTAGAGATCGACGGACTGCTCTACTAAAGGGAGTTGCTATGGCTACAATACTGGTTAGCGATCTCATCATTGGAGCTAACAAACTTGAGACCTCGCATGGACCTCATCTTTTTTATTCCAAAACCCACGCCATTCCTGTAGGAGGTAACAGTAGAGGGTTCGACCCAGAGATGGTGGCCGATGCTAGAGCTCTGGAACAAACCGCCCGAACTGGCTTAAGCTATAGTCAGCTACGAGGAGATCCGACAGATGAACCTCAGCTAGCTATGAGAATTCAGCTTTACCCGCTCTCCCTGTACTCTCTTAGAAAAAGGGCTACAACAGGTAATGTAACGGATGAAGAACTTCTCTCCGAGCTTGTGAAAGGTTATTTAAGTAGCATTAAGACCAATTACCCTCCAGCCCGAACCTACTTTAACTTTCAATTCTTACTTCAACCAGGCTCCTTTAAACCGGGTCCTCCACCAATAACTGGATTTACCGCGGTTCTTAACCCTTTAAGAATCCTCTAATTTTCCCTCTTGTACTTTTGGCTTGTTAAGGCTATATATTACTAAGAGTAATGGCAAACGCATCTGTATATGAACGACATCGACCGAATTACGCCATGTCTTCTGCGGACCTTCTCCAAGCTGGTCAAAGGGTTTGCCGACCGGATATTATTCCAGTAACAACAGTTGTTCTTGAAGATCTAATTGTTGATCAAGGTCACGCTAGGAATTTGGCTGATAAAATACGTAGTAACCCACTTGGTCAGTACTCTCCTATTTCGGTACGAGCTAGACTCATGGGTGATGAGACAGTGCATGATGTCCTTGATGGTGCTCACCGAGCTACTGCAGTAAACATGTTAATGGAAGAGGGTGCGGGAGATGGTACATTAATGGCTAATGTCTTTCATGGCATAGGCGACAGGGAACTCTTTCAAGAGCGTGCTTTAGCTATTAATTCTGTTGCTAGTCTTAAGTTACCTAGAATAGGAATATGGTGCACGAACGCCTGGCAACAATCCCCGTGGGCAAACCGAGGCTTAAAATTACATCAGGTTTTTGAATTAGCTGCTCAGAGCAGACCTCGGCTAACACAAACTGGTTTAAATAAGGATGAGGGTGTAGCCTTGATTACTTGGGGAAGAGAAACAGCGAGTGATATACAAGAGAAGCCTGGAATGCTTGCCCAGATATTTAGAACTGTTGATTATGCAGCTCCCGACTTGGTACGGAATGCCCGAACCCCAGATCCTGGTACTGATGCCCGAAGTGTGATCACCCCTTATAGATTAGAAGCAGTTGTAGGCTCATTTCGTGATCTGGAATTTTATGCTGCTCAAAGAGGGGTTATGCGAGTTATTACTGAAGGTGGTCTAAGAGCTAGAGAAACCCAAGCACTAGTCCAAGCTGCTGCTCGAGTCCTTCGACCAGGGATGCAAGAGGATGAAGTTTATAATATGGTCAGAGGTTTGAATCTAGGTATGATTCGAGCACCAAGACGCGCTCGAGTACCAAGAACAGAAACTTCTCCAGCTAATGCTCATAATGCTGGCTTACAGGCAGAGCTGGCTCAAACCAGAAACACCCTAGCCCAATCTCAGCAACGCGTAGAGAGCCTCCAGGCCGAGGTTGGGAGGTTAGAGCGAGGAATCGAAGCACAAGTGGCAGCTGCTGAAGCTCGATTTACCCTGGGATTAGCTAGGGAAAGAGGTCAACGGACAGCAGCTGAGAATTCTGTAACACGACTGGCAGCTCAAATTGCAGAATTCGAAAAATTACTGGCAGCAGTAATTACTAGGCAGGGAGATGCTGGGAAAGATACAAAAACTCAGTCTACTAATGGTCACACTAGTAAAGAAAGCCCAACTAATGGAACCATTAAACCACCCTGGTGGCATGACGATATTTTTAGAGGAGAGCGGCGTGTTCTTGATGCTCTATTTAAAGAGGGTATTGGGGTAGATGCAACTTCACAACAACTTGGATTGCCAGTCGGTAGGGTCGGAGACTTTATTTCTGCGGCTTTGATCAAACAAAGTAGGCTAATGCGGCGAACTGCATAAAACAAACTCTATTTTTCTTTGGCCGTTAGGCCTTTATTGACGGCTTCACCCAGAGATTTGACAGATTCAGAGGAGATTAGCTGAGTAAACCCAAGCTTTTTGGCCTCAGACAACCTCTTGTCTAACTGACGAACATTACGTAGCTCCCCCAAAAGCCCGACTTCTCCCACAAAAGCAGCTTGCGAAACGATGGATCTATCTTTAAGAGATGAGATAATTGCCATACATACCCCCAGATCGACTGCCGGCTCGGTTAGCTTCATCCCTCCCGTCACATTGACAAAGATATCCTGGTCAAAAAGGGGTAGACTCAACCTCTTAGAGATCACTGCGACCAGCAGCTGGAGTCGGTTATTATCTATCCCCGATCCGGTCCTCCGGGGAATCGGTAGAAAACTTTTGGAAACTAGTGCTTGAATCTCGACCAAGAGAGCCCTAGCTCCGTTAACTGTTACTACTACTGCCGATCCGGGGGCATTGACTTTTTGATCTAAAAATAATTTGGAAGGGTTAGTCACTTCCTTTAGTCCATAATCCTCCATCTCAAAGACCCCGATTTCATCTGTCGGGCCAAAACGGTTTTTAATCCCCCGTAAGATCCGAAAACCGCTGGACGGATCGCCCTCCAGATTCAAAACTACATCTACCATATGTTCCAGAGTCCTGGGCCCGGCCACTGTGCCCTCTTTGGTGACATGCCCGACAATAAAAATTGGGATATGCAGGCTCTTGGCGGCTCGCTGCAAGCGGTGGGCCGTTTCTTTGACCTGGCCGACTGCTCCGGCTGCTGACTCTAAGTCTTGGGTTTCCATAGTCTGGATCGAATCAATAATCACCAATGGGGGTTTAACCTGGCGGATAACTTCGATAATTACATCTACATCGACTTCGTTGAGAATAGCTAGATCGGCATCTTTTTTGAGACGATCAATCCGGAGTTTGATCTGGTGGGCAGATTCTTCTCCAGCCACATAAAGGGTCTTGGGGATGTTAATCGCCAGTTGTGAAAGCAATGTCGACTTTCCTATGCCCGGGTCTCCGGCGATCAGCATCACCGACCCCAACACTACTCCTCCCCCCAACACCCGGTCAAATTCTCTAATATTAGTTGAAATCCGAGCATAATCTGTACGTTCTACATCTCGTAGATTGACTAATTGGACATCTTTGAGTACTTTTTTTCCGGCTGATGACTGACGACTGATAGCTGATGACTTTTGCTCAATCGTCTCTACCAGCGAACCCCAAGCCCCACATTCCGGACACCTGCCCAGGTTTTGGGCGGAGATAAACCCGCACTGTTGACAGACATATGATGTATGCACTTTCGCCATAGCGAAATAGTAGCATATTTAAGCCTTAGTAAACGACTGACGCTGAGGGTCCGATTTTGGCTCGATGGCCCAACAAGCTAGCCTATCCAGATAAGGCTAGCCGACAATATTGCGCTGCACCCAGGTTAGCCCATGAGCGCGGACTTGATCAGAATAACGAGGAATAAGAAGGGCAGTGCCCAAGGGAGTACGATTAAAGCCGGGATTAAAACTTTCCCACACTCTATGCCCTGAATAAGGGTGTTCTTTCCCTTCAACAATACAGGAGGCTAATCGATTTTTAACCAATTTACTCAGCACTCTAGGAACCTGACTGGTTCCTACTGGTACATAGTCATTATAACCTGCTCCATCATTCAGGGCTCTTTCGCGCAGAGTGTCTAGCCTTTGTGAGGAATTGGGGTTCATTAATTTCAGTAAGCGTAATCCCTTTTCTCCCTGAATATCTCTGGCTAGAAATTTCAAATGACTATCTGGGAAGACTGTCCATCCACCTGCCCTAGTCGCTTGTTCCAGTAGCCTCTGGTTGACTACTTCATGTAGGAAATCCAACTCTTCCCTAGCGTCTCTGTAAACTCCGGCCTGAGATGCTTGATAAAGCGCATTGGCAAACATTGAACCCATATATCCAGTAATAATAGCTGCCAGCTCAGCCGGCAGAGCTGGCATAATATTTGGTAACCAAAGTGAGGAAACACCTATAGCCACACCGGCTGAAATTTCAGTTAGATCCCTCCATCTATTTATCCAAGTCAATTCGTTAGTTGCGCCCGCAACATGATCCAAAAGTACATCTGTTGGTAGCTGTTCTGAAAGCAATTTCATTAGAGCATTATATCTCTTTCAATACTATAAGTCAAAAGAAATTACTTATAGATTAACCCAGAAGTAGTGGTGAGCATCGACCCCTAATCGTACAGCTCGGGTTGGTTGAAGACTTGGACGATCTTTAAAAGACTATCTGCAAAAACATCAGCCTCCAAAGCGTCACAATAAATATTAAACAGATTCTCAATAAAATATCCTTCACCCTCTTGTTTGATTTCATTAACTATCTGGAGAATATCCCCTGGGACAGGTTTGTCGAAGTAATTTCCCATGGTGTTATGCAGACGGATACAATTTGTTAAGTATTTTATGGCCTCAGGAGAGAAATCCTGCTGATCTATAAACTGATCAACGATAGTTGACCCAGCCAGTTCATGTCCAGGAGCTTTGGTATTACCATCTTCATCAGTTACCAAGACTCCTGCTTCCCCTTTTCCGATATCATGCAGCAAAGCTATTAGACAAAGGAGTTCTGACCTTTTATATCCATATAACTCCTCGTTTAAAAAAGACAGATATAATTTTTTGGCCTCGGTGTTGGAGATGAAATCTCCCTGAACAGCCTCGAGGGCTCGCTTATAAACACTCAGAGAGTGTGCATAGACTGATTCATGCTCGTGATAAGAATTGTTTTCAATTAGGTTGTCTAACTGTTTGAATCTAGGGCTTTGGATAATTTCGTCAACTATTTCAGATAGTCGCTGCATTTATTTGTAAATTAGACCAGCTGTGGTTGTGAGCATTGGGGAAACTGTAATTCGCCGGCGAGTGCCATCGACTTTGTCGATCAAGACGGTCAAAGCTTCGCCAATTTGGTATTCTTTACCAGCTTCCAAGACATCAGAGGACATAATCGCCTCTACTCCTGGTTCAAGTTGGATGGTTACCCCATCCCCAGAGACGGCGGTGACAGTGCCTTTAACTACATCGTCAGCCTGATATTTCTCACCCAGTTTGACAAAAGGATCCTCTTGTAGCGATTTTAAAGATAGCTCAACTTTGCCTGCCTCCAGATCAACTTGCAGCACCTTAGCTTCTAACTCTTGGCCATCAGTATATGTTTTGGTTGGATCTTCAGTCTTTTCCCAAGCCAGCTCAGAGACATGAATCATACCATCTAAACCATTCTCTAGCTTCATGGCTACAGCAAAGGGCAAAACAGCCGAGACCACCCCTTTGACGCTATCTCCGACTTTCATCTCCTTAAGCAGAGCTTGTGCCTCTTCGGAAACAACTACTTTTTGAGCAAAGATCAGCCTATTTTGGGCTGGATCAGCTTCAATAACCTTGAGAGACAGCTCTTTTCCAACTAGATCCTCAATTTTGGAGATACCCGAGAAGCTCACTTGAGAAGATGGTACAAAACCCCGCAGCCCTGAGACCTCGACCACTAGTCCTCCCTTATTTATCTCCACCCCTTTACCATTAAATAGCTGGCCAGTTTTTAGACCATCCAAGAATTTATTCCATTTAGGGTTGCTTGCCGCTCCTTTGCTGCTTCGAGACAATGAGAGCAAGACTTGACCAGATGGAGTTTCCGAAGCGACCACAAAAGTTTCTATTTCTTGACCGACTTCAATACCTTCGATAGTTAGTTGAGAAAGCTCTCTTTTAGGTAAAACTCCTTCGGCTTTGGTCCCTAGATCGAGGATAATTTCGGAGGGAAGGATAGAGATAACAGTTCCTTTGACCTGTTGACCACGCTCAATTCTGATATTTTTCTGATCTTGTTTGGCCATTAGATCGGCCATACTCATTTGTGCCACTTTGTTTCATGCCTTCTTTCTTTATTAGTTAGGGAGATTGTACATCAAGCCCGGAAAAAGAGCAATCAAAGCTGTCATCCGATGATTATGTTTAGGACCTCAGGGTAGCTTTCAGTTGTGTCATCTGTTCTGGTGTGAACTTACGATTAGATAAAGCAGCGACAAGTTGCATAGCGCCTTTATCTATTTCTCCGTTTATTGGGACTTCAGACAGCAGATTAGCAGCTATTATCACAGCGGTTAGTTGATGCGTGCTTCTATCCACTGCTCCGCTAAAGTCGCTAGCTACTCCAGCTGAAAAAGTAAGTCTTTTAATTCGATATGGCTCCATCAACAAGCGGGATAATTCGGCTTGTTCTGCAGGAGTGAAACTTTTTAACCACGGTCGGATCTCTGTCTCCAATTACAGCTAAGATGGCGTCAGATACTCGAGTTCCCTCAATATATCCTTGAACCTCACCGACTAATCGGGATTTCAAATTACCATTATCCCGGATAATCGGCAGAGCGTGTTTTTCTAAGGCTGCCCCAATCGCATGGGTGGCCTGGCCTCAACTGGAGCCTGTCTAACCCCGCAAGCAGCTCCAATAACAGTTAGTGCAGGCTGCTCCAGGCTATAAGCTCTGTTTTTAAATGACGTGCTGAAAAAGCTCTATTAGAAACTGATCGGTCTGGTGAAGACATATTTTAAAGTTTATTATTACCAGATGTGAGAAGTTTAAGTCAAGGGTAATAATTAGGTAAGTTCAGCTAGTCCCAGGCCTAAAATCCACCAATATTGCAGCAGATTAACTACGCTTAAGGGGTTAAAGAGCAGCACTACCTGTATACCAATAAAAATACTCATATACAAAGGATTAGCTTGCCTAAGTAATCCTTTTATAGATGTATGGAGCAGCCAGGCCATTAGCGCTAACCCGACTACTCCGCCCTCAACCCAAAAATCTAAAAAGATGTTGTGGGAGCTATCCACTGTCACATACTGCAAGTCGTTATTTCGCTTAACAGCAGTTTGATGCAAGGCTAGCTCGGTATTGCCAAATCCCCAACCTAAAATTGGTTTGGCCAGACCAGCTAGTCCGGCAATCTGCCAAATTTGGGCTCGGCTTTCGAATTTGTAAAGAGCCTTGCTGTTGTATTTTTGGTAATAAACAGCCTCTTCCACAAAGGGTAGCACTAAGGTCAAAGGAATTATCAAAAGACACGCTATGAAGGTTTGCTTTAAAGACAAGGAGGTCAACTGAGTTAAACCTATAAATAGCAGCTCTAAACCAAGGGCAATAATCCCTGAGCGAGAACCAGATAAAGCTACAATTATCAGAGCTCCCAGTATGGCTACCATCCTCGGCCATCTTTTATTTTGATAAACCAGAAACGGCAATAAAAAAACAACCGATCCAGCTAGGGCATTCCCCTCCCCCAGGGTGCCAATAAATCTACCGGTGGTATTGGTTCCAAAAATAATTAGAGTTTGCAACAGGAGAACCCCCACAGCCCAAAGGATAAAGGTCGGTGTTTTTTTAAGGCCGTAGAGACTACTTAAGGCTGCCCAGATGAGGAGATGCAAAGCTAAAAAAGCCCCTTGCAAACGAAAAGCGTTACCAAAGAGGCTGCGAATGGGCGTTTGTGAAATCACCAGCCCTAAGACCACTAAAGCAAAGATCCCTGCTATTGGAAGGAATTTTTTAGAAATTTGTGGCCTATATTTTTTGGATAAGATCGCTGCCACTAAAAGAGCCTGAACCCCTAGCTCAGCTAAGATAACTTTAGGGGTTTCAAATCTGGTCATCCCAAAGGGCAAGACGACAAATTGTAGAAAAAACAGTAAAAATATAGAGATCACACTAATTAGTGTACCCTACTGGTAAAAGATTTAAAAACTTAATTGAATCTAAGAAACCTTAAAGGGTTAAAGAAAGCGACTATCTGCCTTGATAAACGCATGATTGGAGCAACTATTCTGGTGGAGATACTAGCACTAACTTGATTGAAAGTGTTAGCCACAGAGCTATAGACATTCGTCATTATATTGCCAGAAGGCCGGGAGTTTAAGGGCTCTATAACTCGAGCAGAACTAGTCCCTGCGATTGCTTGGATTTCAGTTAAAATAGCTGAATTTGAAGCAATTCCAGTCGAAGACTTGGTTGTAGTTGTTACCACCACTGTAGAAGGTGCCTGGGTTGAGGTTGAGGTTGAGGTTGGGGTTGAGGTTGAAGTAATTTGAGTTGTCGCACTAGGTCTACTGATGTTTTGACCGTTACAGTTAACTACTGCTGAGGAAATCCCGCTTGACTTGGTACGATTGGTGTTCCAAACTCTCCAATAAAGCGTCTTATTGCACTCATATTTATCCCATTTACCGGGATCGTTTAAGCTCAGTGAGCCCCCTTTTCCAACAACAAAGCTAAGGTACTCGTCCCAGGACATATCCGAGCGGATAGAAAGATCAACTCGATATGTTTCATCTATTTGTGAAGGATATATAAATTTAAAGTTAGCAGTATTTGCGCTAAGAGTCGCAGACAGATTACTAAAATCTGCGGTCGGCTCAACTGGTGATTGATACGAAGCGACTAAACAAGGGTGTTCAAGATCAAAACATTTTGTTGAATCAGGCATTGAGGGCTGGCTAATTTTAATAGAATTAATCTTACTAGTTATATAGTTGATGGCATTAATGGTTGAAGAGACAATAGCGTACCCTGATCCATCAGTGGTAAAGGTGTTATTTAAACCACCATCACAGCTACCCTGGTTTTCTCGACAAAGCCAGAGCCAATAAGTAGTGTTTGGTTTTAAGCCCGATACCGGACCGTAAACAGTATAAGTTCCGGCGTTTGTATTGTAGTTATAGTTAGAAAGATTGACCTGGATAAACCCACCTGCCCCAGGAGTAACACTACCCGCACTAGGCTCTAAGCTAATCAGCTCATCACAAGCGATGGTTGTCGAATGGATTGGCCCTTGGAAGCTACGATCTTCAGATAAAACCCTCCAATATAGAGTCTTTCCACACTGATATTTATCCCATTTTTGCGGATTATTATCAAAAACCAATCCATATTGATCAACTTGGGCATGGATAAAATCAAGGTAAACGGCCCAAGACATATCGGCGTAGGTTGAAAAGTCTACTCGATAGGTTTGTCCAGGTTCCCAGGTAGTTAAATGAACTGTTGCTCGTTTTGCAGATAGGACTGCGTAATTGGCTACGACAGGAGCGGGAGTTGGGGTAGGAGTCGGCGTAGGGCTAGGTGACACTATCGGAGTAACTGGAGGTGTTGGACATGGATCTGAACTCGAAATAGGTGTTGAAATTGGAGAAGAAATTGGTAATCCACAATTAGTGTTAGCGGCAGCCCAGTCTAGTTGCCAGATAGTTAGTATCGAGATAAAGGCGATAATCAGTACTGCCATCCAAGAAGCGAATTTTTGGTTTAAGGATTTAGAGGTTTTTTGCTGCAAAGACTGAAGATAGTCAGGGCTGATAACAATCTGAGAATTCATAATAATCTGTGTATTATAGGATATAAATATCCTTTTGTCAAGGACTATAAGCCTAAAATATACTTAGACTCATGAACGGCCTTATTTGAGCATCAAAAAAGCGAGCTTTAGGCTCGCTTATATGAAATCTGGCAGTGAGGTATTTTCACAAAGCCTTTCGACTTCATTATCGTACCCGCTGTAGCGTTTGACGACTGAGTTCGGGATGGGATCAGGTCGGACCACTACGCTCAAACCACCAGGGCTACATTATAAAGAATCTAGCGGCGAGAAGCAAGAGTTAAGGACGATTATTCAGTAATACAGTAGTTTCGACCTACAGCCTTTGTGCATGTCCGAGTCGAAGTTGGTCCTACTATATTCGCGCCTGGATCGACACCTTCTAAAAGTGCTGATAGAGTTAGTTGCTCCTCGCCAGAAACAGTTTCCACCCGAACGTAATAATCTGTAGCATAAGTAGTTGAGGTACAGTTATTATTTTTAGGATCACAAGCATTGGCAACTCCAGCTGCTGCCTCACTACTACCCCGCAAGTAGCTGCCGATGGTATTTTTCAAACAATAAGATACACCGCAGCTACCAGCAAAACCAGAAGAGGCATCGTTAACTGCAAAATCTTCGGTTACACAGCCCCCTGCTCCAGTGAGGCAGAATGTTCCGGTGGCGTTTCGATAGGCATAGAAAGCCTTCTTTATATCTTCTAGGTCAGACTTTCTTTTAGCATCTCGAGCTATTCTTTGGGCACCTTGCAGCATAACTAAACCTATGGTGGCCAAAACTGCCACAATAGTGATCGCGATCATCAGTTCGATTAAGGTAAAGCCCAACGAGTTAACAGTTCTCGGTTCACGGTTATCAGTAAGGGCAGAGTCTTTTTTTGTCCTACTGTGAATTGACAACTGTAAACTGTGAACTATTTTTTGGGCAGTAGGCATGTCTATATTTAGATTAGGACTAAACATCAGAAAAAACAACCCCCTACGATTTTATTCACTGGAATCTGTACGACAATAATAGTCACCTATATTGCCTGAAGCATAATCTCCATCCCAATTCAGCGAGTTTCCAGTAGCACGTTCCAGGTGTGCACAGGCTACATAAGTAGTGGTAGTCGAACCAGAGGCAGCGTCAATACTACCTGTTTCGTCACACCAAGGAAATTTATAGTACCCACTTTGGTTAAAGGCATTGCTTGCCTGGGGGTCTTTTAAACCGCTATCTTCATTCGAAAACCAAGCCTGCTGGACACACTGGTATCCGGTAGAGGTATTGTAATGAGTCTGGACTGCAGTAGCGATAGCATCGATATCCTGCTTTCTTTTGCTATCCCTGGCAGACGCCTGGATACCCGAAAACATAACCAGGCCAATGCTCGACAGGATGGCTACGATAGAGACAGCAATGAGTAATTCGATGAGGGTAAAGCCCCTGGGGTTCGGAGTTCTGGGTTCGGGGTTTATGGTTAAGTCAGTCTTTTTGGACTTATTTTTACCATGAACCATGAACCATGAACCATGAACTAGTTTCATATGAGTTACTGTTGGTTGCTTACACAAAAAACTGTTCCACTCTCTAGCGAAGCACACACCCTAAAATCAATTGTCCCGGCGGGGGGATTACCAGAAGCTACCAAACTATAGTTTGGAACATCCGAACAATCACCAGAGGTCCAAACACCCGGGACAGCTGCTGGAGCTCCGCTGGTTACGGCACTGACACAATAGGATTTCCCTCCTGGATCGATGGGCAAGGTATTGGCAAACTGAGACGGATCAAGAGCGGGGTAGGTATCTAGGTCAGCCTTGATTCTCGCTAGTTCCAGGGTTTTAGTAATCGAGCTGATATCTGCTCGTCTTTTAGCATCCCGAGCATTCTTTTGGACATTACCATAAATGATAACACCAATTGTGGCTAGGATGACGATAATGGAGACAACAATGAGTAATTCGATGAGGGTAAAACCTAGTTGGTTCGGGGTTCGGGGTTCGGGGTTCGCAGACTTTGTAGATTCCTCTTTACACCGAACACCAAACATCGAACTAATTACTAATTTCTGGGCAGACATAGATTAACTATAAAGGGTTTGAAACAATAGAGCAACAGGGTTTGAGCTAAAGAAGATCTTTGTGCTTTAGAATGTGAATACGAATTCCCCGTACCAGTCGCTTATGCTCCGGTACAGGATTTTATTTAGAAGGCAAATTTGTTGGAATCAAAATTTTCTCAACTACGACCATTAGTAAAAGTAGGCTAAACACATTGCTATGCTTACACCGCTTTCCTATCAACCTAGTAGTCTGCTAGGGGTCTTAAAGATACCTCATCTTAGGGTTTGTTTCGTGCTTAGATGCTTTCAGCACTTATCAATTAACAACGTAGCTACCCGGCGTTGCATGTTTACACACAACCGGCACACTAGAGGTTGCCTCATCTCGGTCCTCTCGTCATTTTGTTAACTCCAGTTTCCTGGAGAATCAGACTATATCTTGTCCTTCCACCAGTTGGCGGATCAGGACCTGGCATATAATGGAAGTTTTAATCCAGATTATCTGGCACCTTCCATTAGTCCCGATTTAATCGGGATCAAGTCGTTACGGGGTCCGATTTGCATCGGACTTCCCACGGTATTACCCATTAACACTCCTTCTTCAAGTTTAGTATAGAACCAAACTAAACCTAAAATTAAGAGGGCTTCACCGTTATTAGCCAATTTGTCATTCTGCATTTCTACAGAAAGTAGCAATTTCTTACTAGAGACGACTCCCTTCAAGTATCAAAGCGCCCATACTGGATAGAGTCCGAGCTGACTCACGTCGCTCTGAACCCAGCTCGCGTAACGTTTTAACGGGCGAACAGCCCGACCCTTGGGAGGTACTACCCCCCCAGGATACGTTGAGCCGACATCGAGGTGCCGAACGAAACCGTCCTTGTGGACTGTTGGGTTTCACTAGCCTGTTCACTGTATTCTAATATCACTATTAGCGCTGACTATATCTTCATCCTGTTTTCGAAGTCTTGACGACTTTAAATACAGGAGTACGGCATGTGATGCAAGAGTTTACCTCACATCTCGCCCAAGAGGAATATCGTTTCCTCTTTTAATGGGCTCAGTCGATACGGGGTCAAGGATGTACCATAAAGGCACTTCCCGACTTCCCACGGTATTGTCTATAACTCTTCTCGATGTTGGTAAAGACCTAAACCAAGAATTATAGATTCCACCGTTATTAGCCGTATAAATGACTCCATGTTACCATGAAGTCTGGACACATAACATATCCCCGGGGTAGCTTTTATCCGATAAGCCGTGCCGATCCCACGATCAAACACGAGATCACTAAAGCCTGCTTTCGCACCTGTTCGACCTGTTTGTCTCACAGTCAAGCACACTATATACTTTTGCGCTTATGTCCCAATTTCTTTATGGGAAAAGTGTACCTTTGCACTCCTCCGTTACGCTTTTGGAGGAAACCGCCCCAGTTAAACTGTCCGCCAGACCTTGTCTCCTCGCCTGTTTTTATAAGGCAGAGGGTTAGATCTGAAAAATTAAAAGAGAGGTGTTTCATTGTCGACGAATCTCCCTCCTACGCTACACAATTAATCTTTCAAATCAGGGCCAAGCTCCAGTAAAGCTCCACGGGGTCTTTTTGTCCAAGTATGGGAAGGCCGCATCTTCACAGCCACTGCAATTTCACCGAGTCTATCCTCAAGACAGTCGCTAAGTCGTTCTACCTTTCGTGCGGGTCTGAACTCACCAGACAAGGAACTTCGCTCAATTCCTTTAATTGTGTGTTAACAGAGTAATTGCTTACTCTTTCGTGGATGAGTTAATTTCCACCTCTACGTATCGCTACGTAGTTCGGACTATATCTTCCAAACTGAAAAGTTAAATTCAGTTTAGTCTGACATGTAGTCTCTGAGGGTTCTCCTGATGTAGATCAGGATTCTTCCCTGCTGATTGACTCCAGCAAACAGATTGTGACTTTCTTTAAAATTATTAGCATAATTTTGAAAATTAGTACTGTTGCATACTGAGTTATTCCAGCATATAGTCAGATTTCAAAAACACATACTTTCTTCTAAGGCGGCGAATCCACCATAGAACAGTTATAGTTACTGCTGCCGTTCACCAGATCTTAGACCCCATCCTCGCCCAAGTATTGCTACCTGAGGTCAAGTGAAGTTTTAAATTACTGGCACTGGGCAGGTGTCAGCCCCTATACATCAGCTTTCGCTTTAGCAGGGACCTGTGTTTTTGATAAACAGTCGCTCAGCGTCTTTTGTTGCAACCCCAAAACCTTGCGGCCTTAGGGTAGGACATCTTGCTAACTTACGTCCAGCTTTTGTTGCCGAGTTCCTTAAGGATAGTTCTCTCGATCGCCTGTGTATACTCAACTCGCCCACCTGTGTTGGTTTGTAGTACGGATACTTCTAATTTCCTTTACGAGGATTTTCCCGAAAACAGAAATCGCTCACTTTCGTCATCGCAGCTTGTATTTTTCAATCATTCAAGATTGCTCTTGAATGACTTGTAGAAACGGACTTGCCGATCTCTACTAACTTGCATGCTTAAACTATCTGTCGTCATCCGTTGCCTTACGGCTAAGGATGACTTTAAATAGCTGAGTTTTTCCTACTTTGTCCCCTCTTAATGGCTTCTTTGATAAATCAAAGAACTTGTCAAACTAAAAATAGTACAGGAATATTAGCCTGTTGTCCATCGGATACGCCACTCTGGCCTCTCCTTAGGACCGACTTACCCGACCCTGATTAACATTGGATCGGAAACCTTGGGCATTCGGCGTTAATGTTTCTCACATCAATTTCGTTACTCATACCGGCATTCTCACTTCTAATCGCTCCACCTGCCCTCACGGGTCAAGCTTCACAGCAATTAGAACGCTCCCCTACCACTTACCACTAATAAATTAATGGCAAATCTGTAGCTTCGGTACGTACTTTAGCCCCGATTCATTGTCGGCGCCACAACCCATAGTAGACCAGCGAGCTGTTACGCTTTCTTTAAAAGATGGCTGCTTCTAAGCCAACTTCCTGGCTGTCTAAGGATCATGACCTCCTTTAACACTTAAGTACGATTTAGGGACCTTAGCTGTCAGTCTGGGATGTTTCCCTTAGGCCCGCCCGGCTTAGCCCGGTCGGACTGACTCCTGCTACAAAACATGGGTATTTGAAGTTTGATTGGATTTCCGATCTTGCGACCGAAGCATCCATCCAGAGCTCTACCCCCCATGTTATTACACAGGGCTATACCTAAATATATTTCGGGGAGAACCAGCTATCTCCAGGTTCGTTAGGCATATCACCACTAACCACAAGTCATCCCGAAGCATTTCTACGCTAATGGGTTCGGGCCTCCCTCGCACCTTTCGGCGGAGTTCACCCTGCTCATGGATAGCTCACCTGGTTTCGGGTCTAATGATTACGGCTGAAATTTTCGCCCAGTTAGGGCTTGCTTTCACTCCGATTACGCCACATAGTGGCTTAGTCTTGTCGTAATCAATAACTCACCGGTTCATTCTTCAATAGGCACGCGGTCGTCCTTGCGGACTTCCACAGCTTGTCAACATACGGTTTCAGTTTCTATTTCACTGTGCGTTTCGCACTTCTTTTCACCTTTCCCTCACGGTACTAGTTCACTATCGGTCCGAAAGTATATTTAGCCTTAACAAGTGGTCTTGCTAGATTCACCCAGGATTACACGTGTCCTGAGCTACTCAGGTAGTTTTCGTGCCACTTCGAGCGTCGTATACGAGACTTTCACTCTCTTTGGTAGGACTTTCCAGTCCTTTCTACTACTTTTGATGGATCACTTATGAAAACCCCTACAACCCTATACGGTCCAATACTTGCGTATCGGACTGATGTATAGTTTAGGCTCCTCCCATTTCGCTCGTCACTACTTAGGGAATAAACGTTTGTTTTCTTTTCCTGCGCTTACTTAGATATTTCAGTTCAGCGCGTACCCCTCATCCGCTTATGTATTCAGCGGTAGATATCCCGATTAAATCGGGATGGGTTACCCCATTAGGAGATCTCTGGATCAAAGCTTCAAGGCAGCTCCCCAGAGCGTATCGCACGCCTAGTACGTCCTTCTTCGGTACTTTCGACCAAGGCATTCACCGTATGCATTAATGTTGAGTAATTTTGGCTCCATTACAGTTTATAGCTCGTTTCCGAACTATTAACTTATTTAAATTTGAGACGTACCACAAGGGTACATCTATTTGGCTCGCCTGCTAACGCTACGCGTAGCATTGCGAGCACGGCCTTCCATAAAATAGTTCGGATATTTCCGAACTAAGTATTATTCGTATTCACATTTCAAAGTACAATCCCCAGGACTTTCATTGCACCTAGGTAGGATTTTTCGATTAACTATCAAAAAATTCTATCTAAATACAAATATCGACTAACGGTTGGTGGACCCCAGCGGGCTCGAACCGCTCACCTTCTCATTGCAAATGAGACGTTCTACCAGATGAACTAGGGGCCCGCGGAAAGTTTTTAGAAAAGAGTATTAAGCAAAGCTTGCTGCTTCGCATTAAAAAAACCTCTCAACCTAAATACTTTCATACTTAAATCTCGAGGGATGCAACGCTAAGAAGCCTTCCCAACTCGGGAAGCCCAAGCGGAGAAGAGTTTATTAAATGACGTTGTTTCTCGTGACGATAATCACTGGAGCAAAGTTTACCAAACGGATAACAGATTTGTCAACCCCGATTAGATCAGGGTCAACCACAAATTGAGGTTACTGAATGGTTCTGCTGTTGGCCGGTAGAAAAGGGCTCTTGGCAGTTGGGGTGGCCACAGCCTTTCTTAAATCTTCTGCAAGTGATGAAGGGAGGATCAGGTCTGGTCTAAATTCACCTTTTGGAGACAAAAGAGAGGTAACTCTACTGGCAACTTCCTTTATTTGTAAACCCAGGGGTGTTGTACCGACAAGGATAGATCCGATGGTAAAGATCACTATGCTCCAGTTTACGTTGCGATGGAAGTGATCCCCCGGTCTCACTCGAGGTTTTAGACGATCAGTTGGAATTCTGTAATCCAGATCTGGACTATGTGGTCTCATGATTGGAGATTATATAGCTATAGGCCTTTTTTGTCAAATCTAATCCTATAATTAACTATATGTATTTATTAATCAGCTTTCAAGATAGAGCTTAAAGTTCAACTTCATCGTGCTGAAAACCTTGCTTTTCGGTATTCCATGCAGGATGAGTCAGGGATATTATCTCCCCGTTACAATTCACCCAAACATGCAGGTAACTTCTGGAAATAAGTTCAATCCTAGATTGACGAGAGAGCTTCCCCAACAGTTGGGGAAATCTTTCATCCTGCCTCACTGCTCCTAGAAGTCCCTCCATGGTATGTTGCTGTTGTCTGCCGAACTCAGTGGGATGTACAACAACTAGTAGCGGTAGTCCTCTCATTTGAAGCACCCTTAACGCGTCACCTTCTTGATTATCTTGCACTAGCTCCGGCAACTGACCATTTTCAGTTTGCTGATCTATCAGTGAGGCCATTAGCTTGCGCGCCTGGAAGTGTCCGTCTGCTCTGGGGAGCAAGGATCGTCTGTCAAGATAAGGTCTCTGATTACGTATTGCCTTCACCAGGTCACTCTCCCATGAACCCCGATGCTGAGCAAAATCAGAAGGTATGCCTCTTAGTAATCTAATTGCTCTTAAATCAGGCTGTACTGTAAAGATCTCTTCCATCACCCCTTGGGCACTGAGGCCATTCCGTCCCGTTGGACAATTATTGACATCATCAATCATCACCCAGTGGTTAGCCCGAGTTGTAGTGGGAACTACTCGCTGCAGAGCCTCCGCTAGCTCCCACCCACGGTGGAATTGCACAGATCTCCAGCTCTGAGCTGGAAAATGCTCGGCTGGTCGGAAAAAAAGTGGCGGGCCTTCTAGCGCCACTTGGCGTACTCCGATTCTAGTCTCTCCAATTTGCCTGCCTTGTACCTGTTCTCGAATATATCCTGCTACCGCGGCCGGCGGATAACTTCTGCCCGCATCAACTAGTTGGTTCATCTTCTCGCCCCCTGGAATTGTAAATTATCAAAAGCGATCCGGGCATATCCATATGCTCTAGCATAATTTCTTGCTACAGGCACTGCCACATCAGGCGGCAGTAAATAAGTAGTCACAGTCCCTCGCGGACGAAGAGCCACAGCTTCTACTACGAATGTCGCTAAACGAAGCAGCCTATCCAGAGGCCCTACCAAAAGCACTCCTCTTTCTCCCTCAAAACGAGCTTGATGGCTAGCGAGTAGTCCTTCGCAGATGTCATTTGGTGATAAAAATCTTTCCGTTATTTGTCTCATGTGGAGATAATACTAAGAGTGAGAATAAGCTTCAAGTTTTTAATAGTAATGTACAAAAATGATATATTTTGTTAAAATATTAACAATATAGATTCCCGCCTGCGCGGGAATGACGGAGAGAGAATGATTAGTACACCAGAAATAGTTGAACAAATTATCAAAAAGTCTCCTTTTTTAGAGGAGGCTTTACTGAGGGATTTAATTAATGTCTCCTCTCTAGCTCGCCAGATCTACCCCGAGGTTCAGACAATCCTGGAGCAAAAGACCCTCCGAGATAGCCCTATCCAGCTCGGGGCTATTATCATGGCTTTAAAACGTCTCAAGACCAAACTCCCCCAGTCTTCGAAGCTAAAGGAGGTTTTAAAAAGAATTAATGATATCTCGATCAAGTCAAATATCACCGAGTACACCTATAAAAACTCCCCAACTCTCACGAAGCTGCAGAGCCAGTTGCTAGGCTCAGTTGCCCAACAAGCTAGTTTAACTACTTTTAGCCATGGGGTTTTTGAAACGACTCTGTTTGTAAATTCAGGGTTGGAAGAACTGGTGGAAAAGCTGTTTACAAAGGAGACCTTGATCCGAAAAATGTACGGGCTGTCTTCGATTACCTTGATGCTGCCTGTGGAAGCAGCGGAGGTACCCGGCGTGTATTATGCCATCTTAAAGCAGTTGGCCTGGGAAGGAATTAGTTTTCAGGAGATCGTCTCCAGCTTTACTGAGGTCACCTTTTATATCGAATCAGACAGAGTCGAGGCAGCTTTTAGCGCTTTGAAAAAGATTCATTAAACTAAAGGATTTTGCTGAACTTCTAGCGATGGGACCGATCCAGAAATAGTTTGTCCGACATTAATCACCTGTTCCACTAACCGATTAGAATAACCCCATTCATTATCATACCAGGCAAACACTTTCACCAAATCTCCATCAACAACCTGGGTCAAAGACAGATCAACAATGGCTGACTCAGAGCGGCCGATAATATCCGAGGAGACCAGCTGTTCTTCGGTCCAGGCGACTATCCCATTGAATAAGGGGCTTGAGGCTGCTTGCTTAAACACTTCATTGACCTCTTCGACTGAGGTTTTCAGCTTGAGTAAAAAAGTAAAATCTGCAATAGAACCAACAATGGTCGGCACCCGGATCGCTCGACCGTCAAAAAGACCCTTTAGTTCTGGGATGGCCTCAGTCACTGAGATGGCTGCCCCGGTTGAAGTCGGGATCATATTGGCATAGGCTGCCCTAGCCCGGCGCAGATCAGTAGATTTACCCCCCGGAGGAGGTCCATCGACCAGGTTTTGCTCGGCAGTAACTGAATGCACTGTCGTGACCAAGGCCTTGGCAATGCCAAATCTCTCCTGGAGAATGGCCGCCACTGGTGCAATACAGTTTGTGGTGCAAGAGGCGTTATTGATCAGGTTTTCACCCTTGTAGTCAGCGTGGTTAACCCCGATCAGAAAAGTCCCGACATTACCACCCTTGGCCGGAGCGGACAAAACCACCCGCTTGGCTCCAGCGGTTAGATGCTGTTTCATCCCCTCTTCGTCAGTAAATCGACCCGTTGACTCAATTACCACATCCACTGCCATCTGTCCCCAGGGTAACTTGGTTGGTTCTTTTTCGGCAATGATCGGATATTTTTTACCATCGACAGAAATATTCTGATCGTCAAAGCTGATCTCTTTGTCCCAGGGACCATAAGCCGTGTCATATTTAAGGAGGTGCGCTAAGACTTCGGGAGAAGTGAGATCGTTGATAGCCAGGATTTCCAGCTCGTCAGGATGAGCTTCAAGAGCGACTTTAAAAGCATTTCTACCAATTCGTCCAAAACCATTAATCGCTACTCTGACAGCCATATCTATTATTTATAGTAAAGGAAACAGTATAAAGCTACAAGACCGCACTAGCGGATGACAGACTTGACCTTAAAGAGATTAATCATCAAGCTAAAGTCGATCGTGTTCACGATGCCATCTTGATTTAGGTCGGCAATCAGTTTGCCTGATTTATTAAAGAAAGCATATAACCTGGAAGCATCGGCTATGTTAACTTTTCCATCAGTATTGAAGTCTCCAGCTGAAGCACAGTCTGCTGCACCCTTCAGAGCTTGCCAACCTGAGGCAGGCACATCGCAAGGGGTAGCAAAGTCTTTACAGGTGAGAAGGCTTAAGCTGACTGCCGGAGTAATCACTTGGGCACAGATTACCGGCGCAGAGGAGGACGGTGATGGGTTAGCTTCAACTGGTTTACATCTAACATTTACGCCCTCTTGATCTGTGATTGTGAAATTATTTACCGTTGGCACATCGGTTCGATAGCTCAACCACCCGCCATCTTCCCACTTACTTAGCTCCCAGCAGCTGAGAGAGCTCGTAGATACGGTCTTTAAATAATCTAAAGCCGTGAAGCTAGCGTCTTTGGACAATGAAAGGTAGTTAATGCTATAGACCGGTTGGGGCAGGGAGGTCAGGGCACTGCCTGGTAGACCAATGGCTACCGAACTACTACATTGTAGAAAATAGGCCTTACCCCCTGTTATAGTATCGATATTATTTAAGACCGCCTTGGACGGATCGGCAAAATAGCTAGTGGTCCCACCCAGAGGCTCTTCAAATCCGGTTATGACTGTACACTTCCCGGCTGTCATATCTAATAACTCCTTGGGCGTCATATTGAGTTGCAAAGGTATTCCAATAAAGTTATTGCCCGCTTGAAGGTTGTAGACCAAACCTACCGGAGCCGGTAAGGAGGACGCCGAGGCAACGGGGGTTGGAGTGGAGGTGATATCAGCTACCTGGATCTCACCAACTGTTCTTTCAGCTAAGATATCTGTCCCGTCGGCATTTCGGTAAATTGCTGTATCAGGCACAAAGCTCACAGTTCCCCGACCAATAGTCCCTGTTGATTTAAAGGTAATGACAGCCATAGCTGACGGAGGGTCAGTGATCGTAGTTTTATACCCTGGATCAGGTACACCCCCCACCAAAGAGATCTCACCAGTATTATTGTCATAAAACTGCTCGACCCAACTACTTATAAAGCTATCGGCGTAATCAATATCTACTACCTGCATAAAGGCATACGGGAAGTTTAGCTTGGCAGCAAACAGATTCGCTGAATCGATATCCGAGTGTACGACTATTGTTACTTTAAAAGTTTCATTTGGCGCCACTGTGTCTGGGCTAACCTGTAAACTCAGACTGGTGGTCGGAGTCAGAGGACCAGAGATAGAGGCTTGAGATTTGAGTTGTTGTTGGCGCTGGACTAGGATGACTCCGATAACAATACCTACTACCGCAATTATAACCAGGAGGATAGAAGCAAAACCGCGTTGCGATCTGGGCATATGATATTAGATTAGATAATTACTAGATTACTGTCAATGGTCAGTTTCATTAAGCCGTATAGACAACCCCACAAACACCCAAAAGATCATTAAATGGACGATCGACTGGTTTTGCCAAAAGCTCCAGATTAAATACAAAATCATCATCTCTTTGAACTCTGGAGCAGTTTTTCGTTTAAAAAACTGCCAGATTACCCCACTCCATGCCAGGAGACTAACTAAACCCCCAAAAATAAGCAGATCCAGCAGATAGTTATGAGTCCGGGTAATATAGAGGTCTTTTAGGACATCGCGATAAACAGCCGGAAGCAGCGGAGCGGGGTATTCCCTGAAAGCTACCTGGACTTGGTCAAGCCCAAACCCCAGCAGAGGTTTTTGCAAAATAACCCTTTGGGCAAACTGCCAAATAAAGATCCTTTTTTCCGGAGCATGCAGCTGCAACCAGCTGGCAGTCTGAGGATCAACTACCTCGCTATACCAGATTCCAGAATGACGCTCCCGAGAAAGTATTTGACTGAATAAAATTACTATGACCAGACAAGTTAAGGTCCATTTACGAAACTTGGGATAAGCTCTAATAATTAGATAAAAACAGAAACCTGCCAGTAAAGAGATCGCTAGCTTAGACAAGCTAATTAAAATTCCGAGCATTAACAGACCAAAAGTTATTTTTCCCCAGCGTCTTTGCAGATGTTTAACCACTAGCGGTAGACAGAGAAGTAAAAAACCGCTATAAAAGTTAGCTTGACCAAAAGTCGAACCAACTCTTCCTGCGTACAGATTAACCGAGTGATGTAAGACATATACCAAAAAAGCCTCTTTTAGGGCTACCAGAGAGACAAATAAGCTACTTAAAATCAAACTAAATTCAATCCATTCCTGTCTAATTTTAGACTTAGCGATCAAAACAGCTAGGAAGATTAGAAATAGATAGCTTAACCACCCTTGAAAATAGGGGTACTCCCCAATCAGACTGGTAACTGGCTCTTTTGATTTTAAACTACTTATTAGCAGAGTGAGCAAAAAAAGAGCTGGCAAAATCCAGGCTTTGGATAGTTGGAAATTTTTTTTCAGTTTCGCTAGCTTAACCCCCCAAACAAAAAGGGCCACAGAAGTTAGCAGATATAGCCCAACAACCTTGACTCCCTCAAAGCCCAATGCTCCTGTAAACCCTAAAAGAGGAATTATAAAAAGCGTTCCTGCCAGGAGAAAACCCATAGCCTAACTCTACAACAAGTTGCCAACTATCTTAAAGCTTGAATAGTGGGGAGAGTTCCTTTGACGAGTAGCTCGAGCATCGCCCCTCCGCCGGTCGAGACATGCGAAAATTTGTCCAGGTAGAAATCGAGGGCGGCAGTAGTGTCTCCCCCTCCAATAATGGTCTCCGCACCAGATTTAATTGCCGCCTTAGCCAACTCTAGGTTCCCTCTACTTCCCTCCGGGTCCTCATACTTTCCGACCGGCCCTGCCCAAATAATCTGTTTGACATTAGCTAATACTCCGGCAAAAGCTTCAATCGTTTCTGGAGCCAAATCCAGGCCGCTTTTGGACATTTTACCTAACATCACGTTCGGAGGTACTGCGAGATGCTGGTCCTTAATCTCTTCCGGCAGCTTACCTCCGACTAAAACTGCCTCACAGAATTTGGCCAACTCTATGATAGCGGGGTATTTGTCCTCTGTTTTTGTGCCTCCGATAATGGCAATCACTGGTTTTTTAGGATGTTCTCTGACCCCCGTAATCATTTTGACCTCTTTGGAAAAATTCAAACCCGCAGCGTGGGACAGCATGGTCGGAAGAAGCGTAGTGGAGGCCGCTTCATGATGAGCAGCAAAAGCCTCGTTGATGAAAAAATCCCCCATGTGGGCCAGCTCCATCGCAAACTCGGCATAACTCCCGTCTTCCCCTTCTTCAAATCTGAGGTTTTCTAGGATATCTAGGGGAGCTTTGGGGAATTGATGAGACTTGGCGTAGGCTTTAATCCACTCGGCGACAGGTTTAACGCTTAAACTTGGGTCAACTTTGCCTTCAGGTCTCCCTATGTGTCCGAAGATAGTAGTATGCTCCGCATTTTCCAAACAAAGTTTCAGCGTCGCCATCCCCGCTTTAAGTCTTAGGGAATCAGCCACCTCCCACTTTAATGAGTCATCAGCTTTCAGACTCGCTTCGCTGTCAGCTATCAGGCTTTCTGATGACTGATAACCCGCCTGCCTGAGACTGGCACTGTCGGGCAGGCTGACGACTGACGACTTTTTCAAAGGGACATCCATATCTAAACGAAGCAGAACTTTTTTTCCTTTAATAAGCTGGGCAGTGGCAGTTGTCATATTATGATGTTAACACTTCTCATGTTTGCTGGAAAGATTAAGAGGCTCTCGTTTGGAGTAAAGCTGGCTGGAAGTTTTATTAAAAAGACACTTTTGGTACTATTTGGGTATGGAGTTAGTTAGCCCTGCCCAAATAACGCCCGAACGCTGGCAACCACAGGTCCTGACAGCGACTGACTTTGGAGATCTGGCGCTAAATAGGAAGTTCGCCATGAGAGACGCCCCTCAATCTTGGCAACAGTTTATCCGGATGACCTCCGCCGATAACCGCAGGTTTCTGATTAAAGCAGCTCGGCGCAAAACTACACACGGGACAGGATTTTATCATTTAGCTTTTGTGGATATACCCCAGGTAACCATGGAACCTCGCTTTCAGCATCCTGAAACCGGCAAAATCGGACTCCTTGATGCAAACCATATCGGGATGCAGTTTAGCCTGGCGGTGGAGGTTGCACCTTGGTTCGGACTAACAGAGGCTGAGACCCTGGGGGAAGAAGATTTACAGACTAGATGGACCTCGGACCTTCGTTTTTTGATGCTTTACCATTCCAGCGGATTAGATGTTAAGACGTACTATCGAAGACTTTCCATGGGTCACTCATCCATGCTAGCCAACCCTAGATCCTCCAGCAGACAAAACTGATTTTAGGCAGCTTTAGCAGCAGCATAAATAGTCTCTAAATCTCCAGAAAAGGCTGTAACTAGATTATGTACAACCATATCATCGAGTCTAGCATAGATCCCTGGGGCTTTTGATCTGTAGACCAAAACGTTAAAGTGATCTGCCATGAGTTTAGTCAGAATAACCTCATCAATATAGGGTAACAGCTCTATTCCCGGAGAAACCTGACTTGCCAAACCCCAAAGTGCTTGCTCGAAGGGCTCTTTTTTGCGTGTTTTTAAACGCAGAGATTCTCGCATACTTGCGAGTCTCTCTCTTGCCGTAGCTGTTAATGTTCTAGCCTGAATAAATTGTTGGCGAACAGCTCTCTTGATTCCTTTCGCCGAGATAGATTCAGGCGTTTTATCTGATTTGAACAAAGAGTATCTTACATAAGGAGTTACCAGACCATTAGATAAATTCGCTTCTTGCAAGAAGGTCGTCCAATCGGTTCTGGATAGTGGAGCCGCATCTCCATGGCTATGCTCTGCTGAGGCAATTGCTGCGCTTGGCAGATCAAACTTTGATAGCTCAACAAACCTGCTCTTCCCGATGACTGGATCTGCTTGAAAAAGTAAGGCATACCGATCTAAACCGACCCCAATCCAGGCACCTCTCTCTCGACGAAGCTTGTCTGCTATGGTCCTGCGGCCGAGGTCTCGTCTATACTCATCAATAATACTTGAAGTAAAGCTTGCAGGTGGAGATTGATATGGTAATCTTTCCCTGAAGACCGCTCCGGCTATAAGCTGGGATTCAAGCTCTTGATTGGGTCTCCAACTAGAAACAAACCTTTTCCTAATTTCCATAAGATGATATATTATCACTATAGGGTTGAAAATGCTAGTTTCGTGTAGTTTATCTGACCTAATTTGATTGTTTCAACACCTTAACAGCTATTTGTACAACTATGGGACAAATAGTATAATATCTTTATGCAGTATCTCGGTGAATTTGGGCCTCCAGCAAGAAATTACTGGCGAGCAGGGTCGTTATTGGATCTGGTAGAGGCTCGTTCTCAGCAAGAAATCGACAGCACAGCTTTAGTGAAGGACCTCCCTTTTTCCCTGATCACTGTCCCTTGGGTAGTACATCAGCCTGAACCTGGAAGAGGAGATAGCATCACCTTAGGAGATAATCTTCGTCTGGCCACACCTCAACATACTTTTTGGCTGCCGCATTACAGAGTAGCAGATGATTTATTTCCTCCAGCGTACTTATCTACCCAACTCGATTTAGCGAAAACTCGAAGTTTGCAGTGGAGCGCTAGGGCCTTATTCCTGAGAAGCCACACGTCTGATGCAGACCTCAGGTATCCATTTACCCTTATCTGGACTTCCGATCTAAGACTGATGGAAAGCCGGAACGGCTCTGGATTAACCAAGAGCCTTATAGAAGGCGCGGGTATTCTATGATCATAGTTACTCCTTCGGACTTTCCAGATTATGAGCTGCTCGATTCGGGTAATGGTTACCGGCTAGAGAGGTATGGAATATATATTATCTCCCGTCCTGACCCGGATGTAATTTGGTCTCCTAGCTTACCAGAATCTGAGTGGTTAAAAGCTCAAGCTACTTTCAAGAAAGTTGGGACTGGTGGAAAGTGGGTTATTCAAGGAAAATTACCGGAAAAATGGCTTCTTAAATGGAAAAACTTATCCTTTTGGATAAAATTATCCCCCTTTAAACATACCGGAGTGTTTCCAGAACAGGCTGTTCAATGGGAATGGATGACACAAAAGATTCACGATTCACGAAACATGATTCAAGATCATGAATCGAAAATCATGAATCCTGAATCAGCAGCTAAAGTCTTAAATTTATTTGGATATACAGGAGCTGCTACTTTGGCCTGTGCAGCCGCTGGAGCCGAGGTCACCCATGTTGATGCCTCTTACCCCGCCATCGGCTGGGCTAGAGAAAACCAAAGGGCCTCTGGACTAGAGACTACCTCCATCCGTTGGATCCAGGATGATTGCCTAAAGTTTGTAGAGAGGGAGATCCGCCGGGGTGTCAAATATGATGGGATTATTATGGACCCGCCTAGTTTTGGACATGGACCAGATGGACAGGTCTGGAAATTTAACGAAAACTTTCCTGAATTACTCAGGGCTTGTCGGCAGCTTCTTACAGAGAAACCCTTGTTTGTGGTTGTTAACGCCTACGCGATCTCTTCATCCAGCTTGATGCTAGAAAATATTTTTAAAGAGGTTTTTGCTGATTTGGGTGGCTCGCCTCGCTTCGCGGGCGAAGCGGGAGTCATTGAGTCCGGAGAATTAGCCCTGGAAGAAAAATCTAGTGGAAAATTATTATCAACAGGAATCTTTGCTCGATGGTCAAAATAGTGGGCCGGGATGGAATCGAACCATCTACTTCTTCATTATCAGTGAAGCGTTCTACCAGTGAACTACCGGCCCTTTTACCCTGAGTATTTTAACATGGCCAGCCTCTTTTGTCTTCTGAGTAATTCTGTTAATATAACGGGTACCTGGTAATAGATAGTTTATTTCATGATCCGGTGGTGAAGTAGTTAACACAGCGGTCTGCAAAACCGCCATGCGCGGGTGCAAATCTCGCCCGGATCTCTAAGACGATTTATTAATGCAAGTCCGTGTATTTTTTGAGGATCCAGATCGAAAGTAGTCCTACACCCAAAGAGACCAGGGAAATCGATATTATTGGGAGTTCATCGATAGTATGCCATAGACCTCGCCAGATCAGGACTAGGGAAATAGTTACTACAATTCCATAAAGAAGCTTGTGTCTGGCGATTTTTTTGATAATCGTTAATCTAAATAAATGGATCTTTCTTTTGGTTGTGCCTGGGTCAAGATCAAAGATGTTAACAGGAGTCTCTTTAACACTACTTAAGATTTTTCGCTCTTCTTCCAGGATCTTTGCCTCATTTAGTTCAATTTTTTCTTCAGCCGATTCTATTTTATCGATCGCTTTTTTGAGGTCTTGGTTTGTTTGGGACATAACTTTATCTTAACACAGCACAAAAAAACCTCCCATAAAAGGAGGTTTTTTCATTTCTATTCAAAACAGTGGTGGGGAATCATTTTTTATAGTAGAAGACTCAAACTACTTACAACCATTCTCTTGATGGTTCATCAAGAGGCGTGATAGGTTGATCTTGGATCGAGACCGGAGCTATCATTGACGCACCATTCGGCACATCATTTATGAAATCTCTCAATCTGATCAAATCTCCAGAAAGGAGGTGATCCATCCCCAGCTTCGGCTAGGGATACCTTGTTCATGTTACTCCACTCATTACTGAGGGCATGGACTATATCATCATCCTAATAAATTAGGAGCCAACGTTTAATGGAAGTTTAATTCCAGATTATCTGGTACCTTCCATATAAGTCTCTACGGGTGCCTACGACGTTCTATTTTATATTTCATTCTTGGAATTACGTATGGTGCAATTAAATCTTTAAATCTAAGAGCACTTCCATCAGAAGTAGGTATATAAAGTTGATACCCTTTACTATCCTTTCTTAAACTGACTTTTAATCCAAAATTATTACTCAAGCAAGATTTTAGCAATAAATTACCTTCTAATCCAAACGCATAGGTGCTTAACCTAAGTGCATAAGAATTTAGATAACCATTACCATCATCCATAAACCAAACAGCTAGACTCAAAGCACTTGTTAACATGTCCGATATATTTTTTGGAATAATCTTTACTCCGTTAACATAAAAAGCTTTCATATATTCAAATATCAAAGGATGAGAAACAGTTCTAAAGATTAATGAATTGTTAATTGCATGATATCTTGGTTCACAAAATACCCAATTTGCATAGATCTCCTGTTTCCAGTAAACATACTCCTTAGCAGAATATGAGTGACATATCTGTAATTGAGCTGCCTTACCTGAACGTGAGATTTTTAAACAACCATCTCCTAAAACTGTTCCTATTAAAACATCTCTTTGAACTTGAGATAGATTTAAGCTTTTCTTGACTTCTTTAAGCCAATTACTGTTTGTAAGCTGCTTAAGCATCGTAGACTTCCCTCGGTATTCTCCTCTTACTTCAAGATAACCCGAAAGTTACCCGAAGTCAAGATAGGAATTCACCGATTTCAGTCGGATTTTTCTACATCATTACTGATTGTAGGTCGCATTGCCTATAACTATAGGCCACGACTTAAGCTTCATCGCTGGTGTCACCTTCTACCCTTGTAAGGATATTCGGGTGCCCCCAACTTTGCTGCCTTGACGGGCGGTGTGTACAAGAGGCGAGAACGTATTCACCGCGACCTGCTGATTCGCGATTACTAGCAATTCCAACTTCATGAGGTCGAATTGCAGACCTCAATCTGAACTGAGGCGAAATTTCTGGGGTTAGCTTGCCGTTACCGGTTTGCAACTCATTGTTTTTCGCCATTGTAGGGTGTGTGTAGCCCAGGGTGTAAGAGCCGTGCTGACTTGACGTCATCCGCGCCTTCCTCCCCAAAAAGGGGCAGTTCCGCATGAACTATTTAACATACGGTGCGGGTTGCGCTCGTTTCCCGACTTAACGGTACAGCTCCGAATTTGCATTAAAGCAAATATTAGACTATCCCATCACCCTGTTTTCGAAGTCTAAACGACTTCGATTTTAGGGTGTTCGGCGTATAATGGAAGTTTAATTCCAGATTATCTGGTACCTTCCATATTAGTCGTTACAGGGTCAAGGAAGTTTTATACCTCATACTCGCATGAATATAAGGCGAAATCAACTCGAAAAACTTATTTAGATCAGAGTTCACAACCCTGATCTTTCCTTTACCTCTAAAAACCGCTCCAATACCAAAAGACTCTAAAGCATCGATAAGATGTTCTTTACTTTCTAAATCAAATGATTCAGTCGATAAAGTACAGTTATACTTCTGATAACTACCATCATCCATATACCAAACGGCAACGGCTAATGGAGTTATCCACTTTGCTAGTTCTTTTGGGAAAATTTTGCGATCTTTCTGATAAAACTTTTCTCGCCATTCTCTGAAATACTGTCGAGTCCAAAATCTGAAAGACTTTGTTACTCTGTCGTCTCGTTTTTCAAAACGAGTTACTTCTTTGATTTGCGAGTAGCTTATCGAGGCAAGCTCTGAATGCTTCCAATAAATATACTCTCTTTGTTTGTCTGATTGTTCAATTTGAATTTTACCTAATTTAGTTAGATAAGCATCACCTAGCAAACAGCCAATTAAGATTTCTACTTGTCTGTTGGAAACTTCAAGCTTTAAGTTCTTACGAGCAGTGAAAATCATTCTTCCCGACTTCCCTCGGTATTTCAATTATATCCGAAATAAACCCGAATATAAATAGATTCACCGATATGAGCCGAATTTTCCATTTGACATTGCTGTCAACGGGCGCGATTGATCTTTTTCCAGATCCCACGCCACGAGCTGACGACAGCCATGCAGCATCTGTGCAATACCCTCGAAGGAGGCCTACTTTCATAGGCTTAGCAATTGCATGTCAAACCCTGGTGAGGTTTTTCGCTTTGTTTCGAATTAAACCACACGCTCCACTGCTTGTGCGCCTCCCCGTCAATTCCTTTGAGTTTTAAGCTTGCGCTCGTACTCCCCAGGCGCCTTGCTTAACGCGTTAGCTTACGACACCGAAGAAACCCCCGGTATCTAGCAAGGATAGTTTACGGCTAGGACTACGCAGGTCTCTAATCTGCTTCGCGAACCTAGCTTTCGTGCCTCAGCGTCAGAAAAAAGCCAGGTACCTGCCTACGCCTTTGGTGTTCCCGATGATATCAACGCATTTCACTGCTTCACCATCGGTTCCAGTACCCTATCTTTTTCTCTAGTCTGCCCATATCCTGCCAGAGACCACGGTTAAGCCGTGGGCTTTACAACAAGATGTAACAGTCCGCCTACGCAACTCTTTACGCCCAATGAATCCGGATAACGCTTGCACCCTACGTATTACCGAGGCTTCTGGCACGTAGTTAGCAGGTGCTTATTCTTGTGGTACCGTCATAATCTTCCCACATAAAAGGAGTTTACAACCCGAAGGCCTTCAATCCTCCACGCGGCGTCGCTGGATCAGACTTTCGTCCATTGTCCAATATTCCCGGTTGCTGCCATCCGTAGATGTATGGGCCGTGTCGCAGTCCCATTGTGGCTGACCATCCTCTCAGACCAGCTACCCGTCGTTGCCTTGGTAGGCCATTACCCCACCAACAAGCTGATAGGAAGCGAGCTCATCTTAAAGCGCCTTGCGGCTTTAATCTTGCGATCACATGGGAAATTACCTCGTCTTTCGACAAGCTATGCCCCTCTTTAAGGTAGATTCTCACTCGTTACTCACCCGTCCACCGGTTGATCCCGATAAATCGGGACCCCCCTTGATTTGCATGCCTAAGGCACGCCGCCAGCGTTCATCCTGAGCCAGGATCAAACTCTCAATAAAAATTAAACGACGTTATTTGTTTAACTTTTTTATAGTTTTCCTATATCTCCGATATCGCTGATTTAAATTAGCGAATTCATTGTTTTTGGAATTGACAAGAATTAACTTGTCATTATTTTCCCACCACTCTTCTGAATACAAAAATTTGTATAAAAAAACCGAAGAGTGGTTTTTAATCTTCGGTTGTTAAAGTACCTATATGCCCGACAAATATCGGACCGGGATAAATCCCGACATGTGAGTAGTATTCTTTTGAACCCTTCGGTTGTACTCAGGGTAAACTTGCTCCAGTCTCTACCTGTGACTCTTCCGAGATCAAGGTAAGGAGTATTCTAACTTAAGGCCAGAGTGGATGTCAACCCCGATTGAATCGGGGTCAACCATGGTTAAAGAAAGGTTATTTACGTCTTTTAGCTTGGATTGCTCTGCTCAAGTTGCACGGGAACTGCATCCTTAACGGTTACAACAAAAGGCCTTCCTTCGACTTTCGGAATTAGTACAACTACGCATGGTCTGGTTAACCATTGCAGCGTAGCTTGTCCTGGTCTCGGAGATATTTTATAGGCGTCAACAAAAACATTATCTGGAGACACTATAATTCTTCCAATATCTACACCATATCCACTTGTTCCTTGTTCTTTATCCAGGTAAGCAAGTGCCATTTGATCAGCAGGTAACTCAGGACTTACTCCAGTAAGTAACGGTCCTGGTAACGCCAGAGCTGGTATCGCTACCTTAAGTCTGGCCCAGCTTTCTGGCGTTGAAGCAACTAAAAATCTCTCTCTACCTTGGTGTCCACATTGTGAGTCTTGAAGTATTCTGGTAGGGTAGATTATTTTATCTGTGTCTGTAGTATCACCCGGGACGAACTGAGCCGAGATTCTTGGAGCTTCGCCTCCAAGTAAGGTAACGCCTGCTAATAAGGTTGCCCCAGCTAAGACACCCACTCTTTTGGACAATCGAGTTAAGCGTCCTGTTTTGCAAATACCTAGTTTTTGTCCAAATTCTGACATGATGCGCATTTTACCAGATTAGGTAGCTGAAGTCAAAGCCGCTTCAGCTCTTTTTGCCTGTCTTTGATCATATATTTCTAGAGCTGTGGTTTGCAGTCCATCCTTAAGAGCCTTCCACAAGTCCGCTCGACCTTGATCAACTTCGCCTCGACGAGTAATTTTGGCAATCTCCCCTTCTGACAAAAGATTTTTGTCTTTACCGGACCATCTCCCAGGTCGATGAAATAAATTAGCCTGAGTCAGTCTCCTCCACATTTTTATAATTGGCAGTACTCCAAGTTTACCGGCACTATTAATAAATTCTGCTAAGGATCCATCTTTAACTTTACCAAAGCGATTTGGCGTATTAGATTCTCGTACGATTTGGCTATGCATCAACTCGTACTGTTGGGAAGCTAAATAGAGCCACCACTTCATCACTCCGCCATCAACATAAAGATCTTCATCAGTTGAATTATCTGGATTTCGGAAACTGAGTGCGATTAAGCCTTTTTCCAGATGTAGTGCACGCTGCCCTAAAGCTTGATCATCCTCGACAATAAATTTTGGTCCCACCTCAGCTGAGTTAGCTCTGCGCCTTGGTAAATCGATCCCTCCGTTTGAAGAAGACTGCTTGGATCTTTTCAGATCGATTTTTTCCGCTGGAGTGGCAACAGCAGCCTGAGCCTTCTTGACAGTTTGAGCCATCAATAAAGCAATCTCTTGAGGAGATAGTGATGGGTTGGCTTGGGCAACAGTTCTATTTAACTGTTCAGTGGTCACGGGCGCGAAAGTCGCTACTTGCTGTTTAATCTCCGGTGTAGAAGCAGGTTGAACCTTGACTATTGCCTCTTTTACTAATTGTCCTCCGATTATTTGGAGCAGTCCTGGCACGGCTGCAGCTTTGGCTTGATTTTCCTGGTCTTGCTTTTTCTTTTTTTCTACATCTGCATCAGGCAGACCTAAGGCATCCCAGAGAATCTGAGGTCTGGCAGGGTTAGTTTTTTGCAGTTCGACAATTACCTGTCTAGCCTGAATTTCTTCTTGTCTAGCTTCTGCGACTTTAACCGGAGCTTTCGCTAATTTCTGAGGGGTCGTTTCAATAACTCTAAATTTGGCCTCAAGGATAACCGGGTTTTGCCTAACCTCCACTTTTTGGACTGCTGGCCGGACAATAACCTCTGGCTGAGAAACCTGGGGTTCAGTCGTCTCTCTTCTTAAATCCCCCAAAGCTGTGACTAACCCTCGTCTGGACGACGCTTTAACTTGTTCTATGATCTTTGCTGACTGGGCAACTTGTGGCTTAATAACCCCTTTTTGGGCAGTATCGATAACCCAATTTTTGGACTCTCTGGCTAACAGTTGGTTCCGGCGAGATATATGTTCAAAATGACCGGTTTTTCGGATATGAGGAGCTTGAACTTCGGCAGCAATCGCTGCTAACGGCTTAGTTGTCGTCTCGGCTGGTCTTTGCCAAGTTGCAGGCTGAGACATGATCTCCCCGTAAGACAAAGTAGCGGTTCGATCTCCGGAGTTTATGACACTGGATCTGTTGAGGCCAAGGGTATATTTAGGTAAGGATAAAACATTGCTCCCGCCCCCTCTATTTATAGAGGCTACTGCTATCCCTATTCGAGACTCAGTGGCGGTTGCCATAGACCTATAATATCAAATCTGATCCTAAAAAGCAAATTAAGGAAGTCTCTAGCAATATCTGATATACTCGATCCAAATATGCCGAGAGGAAAATCAGGTTATATCTTACTCACTGGTAGTGCTCACCCAACACTGGCCAGCGCGATTGCCAAAATATTAAAAACCAAAGTTTACAACCCTGTCAGCAAATTTGCCAATGGAGAAACCCGAGTCCGGATCCCTATTAATTTACGCAAACGAGAGGTATTTATCATTCAACCCACCTCGTCTCCTTCAACCGACGAGTATATTATTGAACTCTTGCTGATGCTGGATGCCGCTCATCGAGCTTCAGCTTCACGGGTGACGGCTATCATCCCCTATTTTGGTTACTCCCGCCAAGACCGTAAAGAAGGCCCCCGGGTGCCGATTAGTGCGGCCTTGGTTTCGGGTTTAATAGAATACTCCGGAGCTGATACTATTTTATCGATCGACCTGCACTCCGAACCACAGCAGGGTTTTATCAAATGTCCGGTGGATAATTTATTCGCCAGCTTTTCTTTTATCTCCAAGATCAAGGCCATGCATTTAAAAAACTTGGTCATCGCCTCTCCCGACAAAGGCGGGGTGCCTCGAGCTACTGCTTATGCCAATTTCTTGAAGGCCGAAGGTCTGGCTATTGTTTATAAAGAACGAGATGTCAAATTAAATGACAATGCCAATAATACCCAGGCTTTAGATATGATTGGAGACGTTAGAGGAAAAACAGTTTTAATTGTCGATGACATGATCGATACTGGCGGTAGTTTAGTGGCCGCGGCTAATTTGATCAAACAACGCGGCGCAAAAAAGATTCTGGCCTGCGCCACTCATGGACTATTCTCCGGACCAGCTTTAGAGAGAATTCAAGCTTCAGAGATTGAACAAGTACTAGTTACCGATACTATCGCCCCCACTGAGGCAGTGACGGCGCATAAAAAGATTAAGGTAGTCTCTGTTGCCCCCCTGCTGGCGGAAGCGATCCGTAGACTTTATCTCGGCGAATCTTTATCTGAGCTATTTTTGTAGAGGTAAGACTTGTCTATAATTGGCAAATGTTAGTTTTTTAATCTGCAGAAAATCCTGAGGCTTAAGGCCTAAAAGCTGTTCATAAACTATGGTAACGCTTCCAAAGACAGCTTTATTAAAATCAAACTTCAGCAAACCCGAGATTTTCTTAACATCCTCCACAGTCTCACCCTCTATCTCTACTAATGGCTTTATTCCTGGCCACCTATCGATGGTTATTTTGCAGCCTTCCAGCCTCCAAACTTCACGGTAATTTTCTTGATAAGAAGATTCTTCCATCCCTAAGATAGTGAAAATTTCACAGGCCTTATCAAAATCGTTCACCTCAATTTCGATCTCCTCTGTTCCTTCAATTGAAGTGGGATCCTTGACTTGCTTTATGGTCATCGTAGTTCTGGTTCCTTCACGTCTAACCCTACCCCATTTTCCTAGAATTTTATCGGCGTCTGGGAAATTAAAGATCTTTCTAAGCATTAAAGATTCTTTCTCTTCAAGCTTGGCTCCGGCTTGTTTTAGTTTCAAAACAAACTCTTGAGGATTAATATTTAGAAAAGTTGCTTCGTATTCTTTTTTCATCTAACAAAGTTCCGTCCTATTCCTGGATAGTGTACAACAAAAGTTTGTTTTTTATCCTCACTTATGATATAAAACGCATAATACATTGGCATAGAGAGCTTATAAGATGGCGGAACGAAGAAGCCCAAAAAAAGTCATATACTTCTTGAAAGAAGATCTTGCTGATCTTGATGCAGGAATCACAAGCATTAAAGAGAGGGTCAGCAGTGCAGGTCAACAAGTTGGTGAAGCAGCAGGTGAAAGTTATGATTGGCACGACAATTTTGCTTATGAACAAGCACAAAGAGATCGTGCTATGTGGACAAAAAAACTAATTGAAATGACGGAGCTAAAACAACGTGCGCGCCTAGTAGAACCCGACTATCTTGCAGGTTATGTTGGATTGGGGAGAATTGCAACTTTCGAGGATTTGATTACTGGACAGGTCAGCTCTTTACGTATTGGTAGCTATCAAGTTTTTAAAGACGATTCAATTTCTTATACGACACCAGTAGCTAGACTCCTTCTAGGGGCTAGTATCGGGACAGTTAGACGGGGGCGAATTGGTGGAGAAGAAAAACACTTCAGAATTATAAATGTAAAATGAAACTCATGATCTTTTTCACTCTTATTTCATCTCTTAACCGAAGATCTAAAAGTGCCTACTGAACTTGCGAATCTATTTGCGATTGAAGGACTAGATGGGGTAGGTAAATCTACTATAGTTGCAGGATTGGCAGAAAGACACTTTACAGTCCTCGCTACCCCACCAACATCTTTTAAAAAATTCCGTCCGTTTTTTGAGCATACCGACCTACGATTAAGATTTCTTTATTACCTATTGGGTGTTTACAGCGCTGGAAAACAGGCAAGGAGAGTCCCTTCGTGGGAAAAAGTTATTTCTGACAGATACTTGTTAACAACACTCTCTGCCCATGAGGCAATGGGTCTGCCAGTTCATTGGATAGATCTATGTAAACCGATCATACATAACATAGCAGTTCCTACAAATACTTTTTTAGTTACTTGTGACGAAACAGAAAGAATGCGCCGAATGACAAGGCGTGGAGCAAATTCTATTGATCTTAGTAATTTAAGAATTAATAATAAAATTCATAAGGGCTATATAAAATGGGCAGAGAGGCTCAACCATAGATTAACCTTGGTCGATACCACAAACGAATCCCCTACGGATACTATTTCCAAACTAGTGAGGTTAGCGAGATGAACAAAAATATCTTTGATATACTAGCTCCGAATCAAGAATGGCTTAAAACTATAGAGCATTATCTTGCATCCTATAAACTACTCTACAACTTAAAATATATCCACAATCGAGAAAAAATATCTCCTGCCTTTTTCCAATACTGTCTAAAAGGTAAGTACTTTGTAATCGTCGCTATCTACAACAATAAGCGAGAGTTTTTTATTCAAAGGGACTTCTTAAAAAGAGGTGAGAGATGGGAACTTGTAGGGGGGTGGGTTGAACGAAATGAGTTACCTGACCAAGCATTAGATCGAATTGTTCGCAGGGAGACAGGCAGTTGCTTAGTTGAGGCAACACCATTATCGCTGGTGACAAATTCGTATTTTACAGCTGAGGGTAACCAGACACAGCATTACGGCTTAGCATATATGGGGAGAGTAAAAGATGACTACCATAACTCTCAAAACGGAACTTTTAGTCAAATCCCTAAACAAGGCCTTAATAAAAAGGATTTGAAAATTCTAAATCTCAGCAACCAACTATTAAAAGACAGAATTATAGAGCCTCCAGTAAATGAACTTACTTCACAAGAAACACTCGGCAAAATATATTATTTCCATAAATATTTAGTTAAACCAATAGCGTATTTTGGTAGTTCTCGGATCTTAAAAGGTATTCTTTTTAAAACAATTCAGGACAGATGCACACATAAAGGCTTGGTCCTAGATGTCGCCTGTGGTGACGATAAACTGCTTTTTTCAATTGCTAAAATAGCAAAGCTGGTAGTAGCAAATGACATTTCTCGTCAATCCATGTCAAAATTAATCCATCGACCAGAGAATAATATTATCTTCTCAAATCGAAATCTTCTCGATTTAGTATTCAAAAATACATTCGATGTTGTCATCTGTAAAAACGTAATGCATCATATGAGAAGCATTGAAGAAATAGAGCTCTTGCTAAAGACACTAAAACAACTGGGTAAAAGAATAATAATTCTGGATATCGAAGATCCTAAGAGGAGTTTTATTGCGAGTTTATGGAACAACTACTATGTTCATATTCTTAAAGATCAGGGTGGTCTTTTTATGAGCTTTGAACAGTTTAAAGATTTGATTAACCTATCATATTCAAAATCTACAAGGACACTAAAAAAGATTCAAACGATCAAAGGACCTTATATGTTAGCTGTCATTGACCAATACTAATAGACAATTATGTCCAAAAAAATCGAAATAGAGTTGAGAATTCTACTTAAGAATCGCAAAGCTATAGAAAAGACTGTCATACAGAAAGGTGCGGTATTAATTAAGCATCTTAAAGTAAAAGATTTTTGGTATTGCAGTAAAAATGTTCACACTTATAGAAAAGCCTCAATTGACAGGAGTGGGTTTGCTTTACGCTTACGTATAGAGAAAGACTTATCTCTAAAAAAAACCAAGTCTTCGATTGAATGTAAAACATTACAAAGTGGCAAAAATCATGCTGAATGCAATGAGTACGAATTACCTGTTGAAGATCTGTTCCAAGCTCGAAAACTTTTAGAAAGTATCAATTTTAAGGAATTCCTAGTAATAGAGAAGGAACGTAAAGTCTATAAATATCAAAAATTTAGCCTCTTTTTCGACAAAATAGAAGGAGTTGGTCATGGGTTGGAAATAGAAATCATGAGCACTAAGGGCACAGAAAAAGTTAGATATAACCAATTATTGAATTTGGCTATAGAGCTGGGTATTAGTCAAAGTGAAATATTAAAAAAGAGTTTAACTTATATAGCTATGCAGAAATTAGCTAACTTTTAGTCTTTTCGAGTACCTGATAGAGTACTATCCCTAAACTGACCATAACGTTAAGACTAATATTCACCCCAAACATCGGGAGCTCGACAATGGCGTCACACATCTCTAATACTTCCTTAGATACCCCGTCTGTCTCATGCCCGACTACTAAAGCGACTGGTAGCTGAAAATTATATTGGTCATAAGGAATGGATCTTTGGTCTTGTTCTACTGCGACTATCTTGACTCTTGGCTCTTGACCCTTGACCCTAGAAACTGCCTCCATGGCAGTTTCGCAGTAGCTCCACGTTACCCACTCGGTGGTATTGATCGACGATTTAAAAATCCGATTATTCGGAGGGGTCGCTGTTCCTCCACAAAGATAAACATGTTTAGCCGCAACGGCATCGGCCAGGCGAAAAATTGATCCGATATTATAAGTATCTAAGACATTATCTAAAATAATATAGATCTCTTGCTTAGCAAGTTTTGAGATTTGAGTTTTGAGATTTGAGTTACCAGCTTTTCTAAGCTGGGCTGCATTGAGTTTCATGATGGCAATTGTAACAAAGACCAAGGAATTGACAAAATTCTTCGACCATTCCACAATGGATGTATCAAGCTATGTCCAAATCTTCAGTCGGTCTTAGTTTATTTTTTCTAGTCTCAGTAACTATTGCGGCCGGAATTGGTTACTACCTGGGGCAACCAAAGACTATCCAGTCAGTTAAAGTCGTCGATCAACCCGCCCCAAGTAAACCTTTTCGGGTCAGTCCACTAGTCAGAAGTCAAAATGCCACTATCCAAGGAACTATTATCGACTCAGATAGCTCTTCGATCTCGGTTCGAGACAATAAAGGCCAAACCGACAAACTTCCTCTTTCTTCCTCCTGGACAGTCAGTTCGTTAAATGAGGTGCCCAAGGCCGCCAGTAAGTCAGCCGCCGCCAAAAAAATCACGACCAACCAGGAAGCGATTATAGTCATGGATTTAATTGACGGAGAATACAAAGTCACTGCAATCTCCTACATCCCCAAGGCTCTGGGAGAATCTTTATCAGTCCGTTAAGGGTTGACATTCAAAGTTAATTATCGCCATAATCGTATTATGCCTCCACTGAAACTGCGGACAGTTTTGTCTGTCCTATTTTTAGGCTCTGCCTTGGCAGTTGGGTTTTTTGCGGGCAGACTGACATCCAGACCTTTGAAAACAACTTCTAGCCCTTTGGAGATGGCCACCATTAACGGAGCCGAGCTTTTTGATAGTCAGACAGCCACCATTACTGGAAGAGTGATCAAAGTCACTGGAGAAAAGTTAACTATCCAAGATGAGCAAAACCAGGCTGCGGATTTCCCGGTTATCAGTACAGTCCTGATATCTAAACCGGTCAACGGTCGTCCGGTAGCCTCGCAATCCGGAGGTCTAAAAAATCTGGAGTTAAACGAAGATGCCCTGATAAATTTGGTTTTCAAAAATGGTGAATATACTATCACGGCAATTACCTACCTGCCTCCTGCTCCGGTATTTCAGGCTCCACCTACCGGTGTCACACTCAGCCCTCCTGGACAAATCAAAAAGTAGCTATAGAGTTTATTGACCAATCTAGCAAAACCTTCCCTCTTCCTCCTCCAGATTAATTTCCAAAAAACAATCTGGAAAACTCCCTTTGACAAACTCCTAAAAAAGTGCTATGATAACCCTATAGTTAGCTCATAATCTGAGTTCAAAAATGGACAGACCAAGACTTCCAGAATCAGTTGTGACACCTCTTACTTCTCCAGAAGCTGAATTAATAGGTACTCCAAATACTCTTAATAGACTTCATGCTCCTATCCATAGTTTTACTACTAGACTACATGCTTTAGCAGCAGAGCTATTTAGACCCCTTAGACCTAATACTCTAAGAAACCCTAACCTTAATGAATCTCATCTACCTACACCTCGTACCCCGACCTTTCCCCGAAGACGTGGTTTAGAAGTCAGTGGTGGTGCCCTGGCAGCAGTAGGGATGGCTCTGACAGGAGTTAGACCGGCAAGGGCTGATGAAGGAGAATCAGGAGAAGTAACAGCTGAACCTCCTGCACCCGATGGACAATCTGGTGTAGCCGGGATGCAAGTAGGACCAGATGGTGTGCCGATTGTAATGAGTCCCCTGCGCGAAGTATCATTTCTGGAAGCTCCCAAAACAGTCTATGGTAATCTGGCACAAGATGGTTATGCAGTATGGTCAATGGGAAACACCAAGTTACATGTCACTGATCAAGCAGTAGCTCAAGATATCTTCCGAAGAAGAATGTTAACTCAAGATAAAGGGGTCCAAGTTGTGGTGTTTGATGATATCAAACAAATACCTGCAGAATTTAAACCTAAGGTAAGGATATCAAGAGCTGTCGTTATTGGAGATGAAGCTTTAGAGATAAGTAGCTATGCCTTTGCTGATGGCATAGGTGTAGTTGACGGAGTCACTGTTCGGATCTTTGCTCCAGTCGATCCATTGGATAAACAGCTTGCTGTTTTAGGTTCTGATAGAAAAACAATGACTGTCAGAGAAGCTTTTGAGTCTGATGTTAGTGGACAAATAAGTTTTACAATTCAGAGGCTATATTGGGATAATTGGGATCAAATGACCGATGAAGAAAAAGCTCCGATTAGAAAAGATATGAATGCTGTCAGAGTTGGACTTTTCAAAATAGGCTAAATTTTCTTACTTTAGATCTCTTTCAAAATCAAGGCGTAGTTGACGTTTCAACTAGATCTTGTCATACTTTTTTCATGGAGGAACAATCCGAAAACCTCAATAAACCTAAAATTAGTTATGTATATATCAAACCTAACTATAATTATTTATACATCATCTTTTCTGTATTATTGATTGTGCTTGTTGGCAGCTTTCTTTTTAACTTCTTGATTTCCAAGGTACTAATCAAAGATGCCCTTATTTCAAACCCTATACCCGGAATGTATATTAAATCTCTTCAGAACACCTACTTCATAGAAGGTAAGTTCATAAATGCTAAGGTAGTAAGTCGAGATATAACTAAACTCATTTTGAAACAAAATATCCAAAATGGGCAGGAGTTCGCGATCTATATTCCAAATGCATTAATTAGTAGTAACGGAAACTATAAAGTGACAGATTTGATTGGAAAAGAGTCGCAATACGAAAGACTACAACTGAAGTTAGTTTATAAAAGAAATACCTATACTCCCGAAAATTTGTCCTCCTGGGATATTATTACTTTTTTTGTGCGAGAGGGAACATTATGAAGATGAGACTAGTCACCTTTATTTTCGTAGCATTACTGTTTAGTTTACTTGTTCTTAATCCGCAAAGAGCATATGCTCTTTACACCTGCTCATCGAGCGGTAGTAGCATTCCGGCAGGCGAGTACGCTGGTTCTTGCCCAGATGGTCGGGGCTTTATAATTTATTGTTACCAGCCCTGTGGTACACCGGGAAATCAGTGTTATAGTGCCCCTAGTTGTGATAACTTCGATTGTAGAACAGCTCCAGGGCCCGATCAATGTGCTGGCCGTACCGCAGCTGGTTGTCCCAATAGCTGTCCGGGGTCTCTACAATGCAACCAAGGAACTGGGTCTTTAGATCCGGGAGGGAATTGCTTTACTGACTGTAGTGCCTGTCTTCCTCCCTGCCCTACTTCAACTGCTGAAATATCTTATGGTTGTTTTAGTGTCTCAGGAGTTGGATCAGTCCCCACTAGTTGGACCTATGAAACCAACTACTCCTGTGGTTTTGGTTCTAACCAAACTTGTTTCTCCAGACCTGTCCAAGCTAGTTCAGGTTTCTCTATCTCTGGTCAGGCTAAAAAGTGTTCTGATCAGGCTCTTATGTCTGGGTCTGGATCTTCAGTTACCTTTCAGCTCTCGACTACTAACTCTAATCTAGGTTATCAGTCCGGATCTTCCTACTCTTACTCTAATCTAGCCAGTGGAACCTATCGTCTGTCAGTGGGGGCTCCTCTGTCTAGTTTTGATGGACCGTTCTCTGACTCCGGCTGTAGCACTCGTCAACAGGACTATGATCTAGTAGTAAGTGGTAGTTCCATCAGTAAGGACTTCTACTTTAAAGCTATTGATCCTCTTCCCCCTAGCTGTAGCTGCACAGGTTGGGATTCCTGTCCTAGCTGTGGCAATAGTCTGGCATATACCTGTATCCAACACCGAACTTGTACCGGGACTACTGCTGACAGCTGTCAGAACGTCCCTACCTCTCAGTCTCTGGCCATGCCGCTTTGTCCGACCAGTCCATCCATTGATGGAACCTGTTCAATTAGTGTCAGTATTGGAGGGAGTTCTGGGACTGGGACTAGCGTCACTGCTACTACCACCTTTAATGGTAACTTTGCCACTGGTAACTACAACCGGATTAACTTCTTTAAAGGCTCGGGCACTAATACCAGCCAACTCTTAGGAACCAAGTGTCCGGTCGCGGATAGCGGTTGTTCAAACACCGGGACTAGCTCGACCTCTACCGGACTGGGAGCTGGAACATATACTTATGGAGCAGTCTGGTACTCGACCACTGGTCCGGGTAACCCGACTAACAAGTGTACTGTCTCTTTTACTATCCCGACCACCACCAGTCCGGGTGGTGGAACTGGAGGAGGCTTAACCTGTTGTCATATCCCGGGAAATATCGGTAGATGGTCTACTGACTACACCTGTCCGGGAGGAGCAGCAGTAACGGCTAACTTTAATACCTCTGGTAGTAGTAGGCGGAATGGGAACGGCTGTTTTAGGGAAGACAAACCAGCCTATGCACCACAGAGTAACCAAGTTGGAGGTAATGCCTGGGTAGTCGATGCAGCCGGGAATATGAGTCGGCCTAACTTTGGACACTACTTCTACTGGATTAATAGCCCCCCGGGACAAAATCTCTGTATTCTGAATACTTCCTACAGCGGAGGAGATGCTAATCAAAACTCCGGGAGTGCCTGTATCTCGGCCTATCCTAACACTTGGGGATACACTGCCAATGGTGGAGACGGATGGGGAGAGTACGAGACCCAGGACGCAGGGATGCTCTACCGTCATCGGACTCCCAGTGGAGGCGATTCCGGGGTCGATAAAAGGTTTGTCCTACTGGACTGGGACCACAGTGTCGATCCGATTGGCTTTTTAACTTACACCGCCGTTTATGGAACCAGAGATTGTCCGGAAAATGAACCATGTCACTACCAAAGATGTGAGCCCTTCTCCGAGCGACAGGACTCAACCGGCAATAACTGGCCGACTAATCGAGCTAAGTTCTACACTTGGAACTCTAACCTGTCCTCCTCTGAGGCTGGAACAGCCACAGTAAATGACAGTGGGGATGGCAGCTCTCATACTGGCACTCTCCAGCTAAGGAGTGACCTAGTCAGTAATGGAACCAATATTGGGGACCTGGGGAGTTACGCTGGCTCAACCCTATTCTGTACTGTTGATCCCAACTACAAGCAGACTGGAGAGATGGGTTATGTCTTAGGGAATGCCCGGATTGACCCGGTCTTTCGGAAACAGCTCCAGCCACCAGGAGAGTTTAGCCTGACTGCCGCTGCTGCCTGTCTGGGGGAATCCTCCCCATATATCCAGTTATCCTGGACTTACTCCCCAGGGGTCGAGAGTTATCTGGTCTATCGTCAGTCTGACTCTGAGACTACTCCGACCAGGATTGCTACCTTACCTAGCTCCCAGACCGAATACTCGGACTATGGAGGAAGTTCTATCAATCAAAACTACCATTACTTTGTCCAGGCCCAAAACACTGATGGCTGTACTAGAAATGATACCAGCTCTGGATCCTGTAGTGGAGGTGGTGGAAGCGGAGCTGTCTCCTGGGTCAGTCTTAACTCCGGTTACTGTGATTCCCAAAAGCCTATTATCTTAGGGATTGATCGATCTTTAACCTGTGTCATCCCTAACCCTGCTCCTCCTAACTCCCATATTGATACCAGTCTACTCTGGAGTCAGATTAATCCCATTACTGTCCGGGTTCAGGATCCCAGTCCAGGCAGTGGAGTCGGGGCAGTTGGATATCATCTGCAGAATAACTTGATTACTCCACCGAGTAACCTAGATCCAGCTGTTACTCAGTTAGTTGATGTCACTTACCCAGACTCTACTCAGTCTACTACCAGTGGAGCTTCTCAGCTATTCAACATCCCTATCCCTGCTACTGACTTAAGTAAGATAGCCTGGCCGAATAACCACTATACTCTAAGGCTTCAGGCCAGAGACCGGGCTGGGAATCCTTCTACTCCCCAGTACTATACCTTTACGACTGATAACGCCTGTAAATGTCCGACCTTGTCTACTCTAGGAGGAGATGTCCATGCTAACCAGGCGATAGATATTAATTGTGGGAAGTAGGCTTACTTAAGTAATATTATGCCTACAAAGGCTAGGGCTGCAAAGAAGAGTGTCCGGAGGATGCCATCCTTACTGATATCCTCTTTAAATATTTTGGGGGCAATTATAGTTAAAATAGCTCCATACAATATTCCATAAAAGACCTGAGTACCTTCTATCACACTTACTAGGGCGGCAGAACCCAAAGAGATAGCACTATAAGTAAACAGCTTAGCTGCCAGATAAATTGATTCGTTCATGACAATAGCCCCAACCCCAAGCACCGACATCCTCTGGTTATTTGTCTTGGCTGCCCGACGAACCCTGGGAAATATCAGATAAAGGAGCACTGCTCCCAAAAATATCCCCCAACTTTCATAACTGATTATCTTTACAAACGAACTCCCCTCCACCACAAAACGGAAGATGATATAGGCTGCTGCGATAAAAAGATCGGTGATCATAATCAGAAAAAAGGCTTTTGAAAACTTGAACCTTCCCCTCTCATCTGTCGAGGACATATTGATCGCTGCAAAAAGAATCAGCAAAAAACCCAACAGTGCAGTTAAGGTAATGGACTCTTTAAGCACCAACATCGACAAAACCAGCGTAAAAATCGGAGTCATCTGGAAAAGAATGATTATTTTACTGGTCGATTCTTGCAGCAGGGCTTCGTAATAAGCCGCAAAACCCCAGATAGATAAAACACCTGTCAAGAGTACCAAAACGCTGTCTCGAAGCGATAAAATAGGAAATCCATTTACTACCCAAAGCACTGTTCCCACCAAGAGACCTGAAAAACCAGTATAAACTGCCATCCCCCTGGAATCTTTGATAATCCGTTCCAAAAGGTATTTATCTATAAAGTTAGTGAGGGCATAAATCGCCGGGGCGGCTAGGGCAAATTGTAACCAAGTCATGAAGTAATCATACCATCTGCGGGTTACTTCCAGCCAACGACTTGAGTCACTGCTTTATCCCGGGTAACCTGACAATAGTCCAGGGTAGCGGCAATAGCTTTTTCTTGGTCAAAATCTTTGCAGGAAAATATATCTATCTGAGCCTGGCCGTGCTCGGTAAAAGTATGCACTGAGATATGAGAATAGTCGATAATCACAAAACCAGATAGACCCGGATTTTCCGGAATACCCTGGGCAATGACTGGTCCCGCCAGAATAGACATATCAATAATTGGAGGAAGGCTGACCAAAAAATTGCTCAGCCTTTGTTCGTCAGTTAGAATCTCTTTTTTTATACTCCGAATATCAATAATTAGGTGAAATCGTCCGGCAGCCATTGAATATTAATTATACACTATTTGGATTTTTTCTTGGAGCAAGACATGCAAATCAAGGTTTCCGGCATCAGCTTTAATCTGGCGGGTTCGATAGCCCGACCACAGGTCTCGCATTTGCCATATTTTCCAGTTTGCAAACTAACCAGGGCTTTTTTGATACGGCCTAAAAGATCAGTTAAGTTCTGCTTCATGGCAGCGAGCTGAGTATGTGCATCGGTTTTCCAGGAATCTGTTCCTGGTTCAGTAGCCTCGGCCAAGGCATCCGACATGACCGGATCATCTTCTTCGACAGCTTTGATCTCCTCTTCGACTCGTTTCTCTTTTTTAAGTAAAAGATCTTGAATCTTGGCAAAAAAATTTTTATTCATTAAAATTCTGTAGGATTTGACCTAATATTCAATTTTCTTCTAATTGTTCTACGAAAATTAGTCAAACTCACCCTCCAATAGATCCGTTGATTGTACCATCTCTTAGCGAGTTTGGATAGGGCAAGACTTCGCTTTTGACTATTAATCACCACTTGGGCTAGATTTCTGAAATCGGTCCTAATCGAGCGCTCTCCTTTGATATACAACACCAAAACCCCTCCTATTATACAAAATATACTGATCAGCGCCCCAAGCGAAAATGGCGGGAATAAAATTTGCAGATCCCCCCGAAAGAACTCAAGCACTAACTTGATCAAACCAAAGAGGATCAGTCCCAAGGCGGTGATTTTACCGGTAAAGTGAAACTTAACGATATTTCTCCAGAGCAGCCAGAAACCGATTAAAAAAACTAACGATTCGACAACTTGGAGTGGAAATCTTTTACCAACTAACCCTACCATGCTCACGGCAATCGGAAGCGTGGAAACCTGACCTGGTTGACAGCTGCCCAGGAAACAGCCGAAACTACTAATGGCCAGCCCAATAAAAAATCCGACAAAAGCAAAGTCAGTAATAACCCACGGACTTAAGCGAAAACGTCTGCTCAAAGCAAGTAGTGTTACTCCTCCCCCCAAAAAGCCTCCCCAAAATGACAGGCCGGGAAAACGGTTTATCAGCAGCACTCGAATAGACTTGTCTACCCAGGATAGCTCAGTTTGGGCAGCCGAATTGATAAAGAATGTGCTATGCGTAAATACAAAATATAAACGAGCCACAATTAAGCCTCCAAAAAATGTCAGGAGAATTAGATCAATGGCTTGTTCCTCATTGATATCGTAGATCCGGCAGAGTCTCCAGATGACAAAACTAGCTGCAAAAAGAGCAATTGTTAAAAAAAGTCCAAAAGATGAAATTGGCCAGGATCCGATCGTCAATAATACTGGAAGCATCGACTTAAGGGTAACATAGAGCCGAATCTTTGCGCAAATGAACAAGTATTGATATACTCTATGAACCAATTAACTAATTTATGACTGCAACAGCACATGCACTTGTGGGCGGAGCTATCGCCGCAAGCACTCACGATCCAATCCTTGGTTTTTCTTTAGCCGTCGCCTCACATCCGCTACTCGATATCATCCCTCATTGGGATGCTGCCTGGAACTGGCGAGCTAAGTCGCGAATATTGTTTTTTATGGAAGCGCTAGCCGATGTCTGTGTCGGACTATTGATAACTTATTGGTTATTTGGCAGCTTTGTACCCCTCTGGTATCTAGCTCTTTGTATTTTCGGTGCTTGCTTTTGGGATGGCTTAGAGATCCCCTATTGGTTCTGGAATTGGAGATTTCCTCCTTTTTCCTGGTCTCATCGAATCCAGTCTCAGCTTCAGGGTAAAGCCAAGCTGCCTTGGGGGGTAGTTAGTCAGGTCGTAACCGTGGGACTGGTCCTACTAATCGCCTTCCAATTCATAAAATAGTATCAACTCTGAACTCTTAACTAATTTCAGAAGTCTTTACAGCGGGTGGCTAAATATTCGACAAAATCTTCGCCAATTTCTTCGTGTTCAATGCCATATTCGACTACTGTCTTGAGATAATCTAGTTTATTACCAGTGTCATGGTAAACTGCATTTTCCAACTCTACCGCATAAACCGAGCCTCCTGAATCAATTACCCCTTGCATACCCATTAGATAAACCAATTCCTCCCCTTCCGGTAAAGTTTCTTTAGCCTTTTCTAAATGATCATATATATCTTTGGTAATAACATACCCTCCATTGGTCGCCAAAACAGAAGGCGAATTCTCCCTAGTACCGGGTTTTTCTACAACTTTGGAGATTTTGATTACGCCGTCACCAAGCTCTGTACCGCCTGCATAGCCATATTTCTTGAAATCTCCGCTGGCCTCTTTACGGATTCCTCCGAGGATCATGGCCTGGTACTTGTCGTAAGCCTCTATCAATTGCTTAGCCCGTGAAGGGCTTGCGTCCACAAACTCATCTCCCCAAAACATCAAAAAAGGGTCGTCACCCATGATGTGCCGGGCATTTAAAATAGGCGTTGCGTTACCCTGAGGCCCTTTTTGACGGACATAGACGAATTCAGCCAGATTGGATATGCGTTGGACGATCTCTAACTCTTTTTCTTTTCCAGCAGTTTCCAGCTTCTGTTCCAGCTCAAAATTGTTGTCGAAATGATCTTCGATTGATCGTTTATTCCATCCGGTGACGATCACAATAGTCTCTATCCCCGCCTCGACCAGCTCTTCGACTACCCGTTGGATAATTGGTTTATCAATCAACGGCATCATCTCTTTGGGCATAGCTTTGGTTTGAGGTAGAAAACGGGTTCCAAATCCAGCTGCCGGAATTAAAGCTTTGGTGATCTTTTGGGCCATACCTAAACGATATTAGCAGATATCTTAAGTTGTGTGTAGGGCCCATTTTACTTTGCTAAAAGTTTGTTATACTACCCATATGGCAGCCTTTGCCTTTGTGACGTTTGACAAAAAAGCTCTATTTTTCTTAAGAGACAACAACCCCTCTATCCCCTTTCCGGGACACTGGTCTCTTTTGGGCGGGGCAGACGAACCCGGAGAAACTTTCGAGCAAACGATGATCAGGGAGCTCAAAGAAGAAGGCGATATCGAGGTAAGTAGGTACCATTATCTTTTTGACTCCCAAGATCCCAATCAACCATCTCATGCAATTTTCTCTGTAGTTTTGTCGGAAGATCAGGTTAAAAAGATTAGCAAAGGCACGGAGGGCCAAGAGATCCGTTGGATGACACTAGACGAGATCGACAAGCTCCCCAAAGTCCCAGCTCTAGCCAATATCCTCAAGACCAAATACCAGATCCTACAAAGCCTCCTCTCCTAATCTCTAGTTCCATAGTTCCACCTCCGAGGTGTGATATTGCTGCTGGAATAGGCTAAATGAGGACTACTTGACTCTTTCAACGAACCTTTATCGAACCTCCGAGGTTCGATACTATCGATGCTACTTTTCTAATTGGAAAAATTGTTTAAGCTGTCAATCGATACCATCTACTATTTACACCAGGTAACGCCGTATTGTTTCTCTGAGATCCAAGTGCAACAGATTTTGGTAAAAGATCACTGTAGCGATCCAAAAATGTTTCAACATCTGGAACCCTCGCACTTGGCATAAACCATCTGGGTCGATACTGTCTTTTTATTCTAATTCCATTATCCCCATCTCTGTTATCTGGATCAGCTAGCTTGAGTGCTTTACTGGCGTCCAGTTCAGCTCGACAGATCAATCCTTCCAATCTTTCTAGAGATTCTCTCATTTCTGATATCGGTTTATTGGTTAAGTTGGCTACTTCTTTTTCATAAAATCTGGGACTAAAATTATTTCCATATCTATCCCGCAAAGCCTGAGTCCTGCTATAAATAGCTACTAAAACTGGCATATCTTCTGCCTGGACTATCTTTTCAAATTCTCCAGTATCGAGAGCTACTTTAACAGCCTCTCTATTGCTCGTTGGTACCTCAAAGCTTTCGTACCTAGATCTTCCGGTGACTGTTTTCGGCGCTCTTATCTCTCTATAATTCCATGAATTACCAATATATTCCCCCTGACCTGCTCTGTAAACAGTGTGACTAGCCTCCCTAATAGAGATAACTCCGTAAAGACTACGCACGACTCGCCAAATTCTAGATTTGGACCATTTAGCATCTTCTTCGGATGTCCAAATTAAATCTTTCAAATGAACATCGGGTCTCTCTCCTTCGTTTCCTCGCAAGTAATCAAAATAACCTACTCCGAAGCTATCCCCTCTTTTATCACGCAAACTTCCGAGAATAATTGATTGATCTGAGTTTAGAGGAACAGAAAACCTAGTTTCTGGAGGAGAGCTTCTTGCCATGTATTATTTGACTCTCTCGATGTACTCACCTGAGCGGGTATCAACTTTGATCTTTTCGCCTTGCTTCATATACATCGGGACTTTAACCGCTAGGCCATTGTCAAGAGTCGCATCTTTAAAAACATTAGAGACCGTATTTCCCTTTTCTTCCGGGCCGGTTTCGGTGACGGTATAAATCAAACTCATCGGCAGCTCTATTCCTAAGGCTTCCTCTTCGACCATTACCACCTGCACCATCATCCCTTCTTTTAAAAATTTAGCTTGGTCCCCTACTATATTCACTGGGATCCCATACTGCTCAAAGGTGGCATTATCCATAAAGTTGAAGGTTTGCCCATCGGAATAGAGAAATTGACAGTTTTTTTTGTCTACAGAAGTGTCATCCACCCGAGCCCCGGTGATAAAGGACTTTTCAACCACAGCCCCAGTGCGCAGATTACGGACTTTGACTTTAATGTTGCCGGAACCCCGCCCCATTTTGATGTGCTCATAGACGATTACCTGATAAAGGTTGCTGTCTTCTTTAAAAACTATTCCGCTGCGAAGCTCGGTGACATTTAGCATATTTGTTTAACGAACCAGTTCGACCAGAGTTTTGATTCCTACACCCGTTGCTCCAATCCCTCGGTAGGGTTTGGGTTTAGAATCCCAGGCAGTTCCGGCAATGTCCAGATGGACCCAGGGAGTTTTTTTAGTTATACCCGCCTCGATAAACTTGGCTCCGGTAATCGACCCTGCTTCCCGGTCGGGATGTCCTACATTAGAAATATCTGCGTAATCAGATTTGATCATCTCCCCAAATTCATCGTCCATCGGAAAAGCCCAATATTTTTCCCCAACTCTTTCTCCTGTTTCGATAACTTGCTCTTGCAGCTGTGGGTTATTGGAAAAGACTCCTGTATAAACTCCCGACAAAGCACCCAGTACAGCTCCCGTCAAGGTAGCCAGGTCGATGATTTTGGTTGCTTTAAAATCTTTTTCAGCGTACGACACAGCATCAATCAACACTACCCGACCCTCGGCATCGGTGTGCAGGATTTCCGCGGTTTTACCGGAATAAGTTTTTAAGATATCCCCCGGCTTCATGGCTTTGCCGTTCATCATATTTTCGGTCATTGGCATCACGGCGACAATATTGGTTTTTAAGTTTAGTTGAGCTGCCGCTACCACTGCCCCCAAGACAGATACTGCCCCACACATGTCGTATTTCATTTCATTCATATGTGGAGACGGTTTGGCATATAACCCCCCGCTATCAAAGGTTATACCTTTACCTACCAGGCCCCATTTCTCTTTGGAGCTGGGATTGCCGGTATATTCCAAACTCAACATAAAACCCGGCTCGTCAGAACCAGAAGCCACTGCCACAAACCCACCCATTCCTTTTTGTTTAGCTTGGGCTTCGGTCAGGATGGTTAATTTAAAGCTATTTGCAGAGGCGATCTTTTTGACTTGAGTGACAAAAGTGGTGGGAGTCATCAGGTTAGCAGGAGTATCGGCTAATTTACGGGCCATATTAATCGTATTGGACAGAATTTGGCCCCTTTTTAACCCCTTACTGATATCAATTAAGGAGACGATCTCTATAGTGTGTAAAGTAATTTTCAAAGGCTCTGACTTGTAGTCTTGAGTTGGGTCATGGGAAGCGATCTCGATTCCCAAAGCGACAGCTTCACCGGTTTGTTCAGGAGTTAGATTGGTTAGTTTGGGGAGAACCAGAGTTAAGGTCTTTGATTTGGTTAGTTGTTGTTTGACACCGACCCCGGCCCAATTCTGGAGAGTTTCAAAGGTTAACTTATCCTTTTTTCCGAGACCTATCACAAGCAGCTGTTTGTTGGTCGTAAAAATAGTCTGTGTCTCGTAAGCCTTGCCAAACTTGGGGTTAGATTTTAAGAAGTGTTCAATGGATGGATCTTGAAGAGTATTTTTCCACTCCGGGACGGTCTCTTCAAAAACAGGTAAAACTATCAGCTCTGCTTTGATATCCGCCAGAGGCTGTCTGGAAACTTTAATAAGCATAGCGTTACTATAATCATCAAGCCAAGAGTTGTCAATGCGGGCAGACAGAGGGTATAATTTCCCCTGATTGCCGAAGTGATGGAATGGTATACATGATAGTTTCAAAAACTATTGATCGCAAGGTCATGAGGGTTCGAGTCCCTCCTTCGGCACATAATATCACTGATTAAACACCATTGAAATTGTAAAGACTATCCATTAATATAAATACATGGAAGGTGGAAACGAGGGAGGATCATCAGGTCCTAAAACACCTACTCGTCGAGGGGCCATTGGGGCTGCAACAGTTGGTGTTGCAGCTGCAGTTACTTCAGGGCTTGTGGCTGAAAGAACAGGTTTCTTGGGAAGATTATTTAACCGATATGCTAAAGATACCAAAAAAGGACCTCCAGCTTACGAAGTGAAAACAGTTGAAGGACCGATAGGTGGTATCGATCAAGATTTTTTAAGACGAACCTTTAACTATGTTGGTAAAGATACTGATCCTGCATTCTGGCAAAAAATGGATTCAACTTTAAAAGGGAATCCACCACCAGACATAGACACAGTTAAGAAGAAAGAAAAAACAGTGAATCCCGGTATCATGAGAGATATTAGATACTCTCTAACTTTACCAATCAACGGAGCCGGGTCTCCAGATAGAACTGTAGAAATGGAGATATCGACTCGTTATCCTTCTCCAGAAACAGCCCCTAGGCTGGCTTCGGTTACTGTAATTGGTACCATGGTTACCCCAGACGGGCAATTTGTGGGTGGTTACAATGAACCCATAGATCATAATTACTCAATTGAGCAGATGATGGCTGTAGCAGAACGGATGTTTGGTAAGCCTAACGAATGGCATCAAGGAGAGGGGTCGTTAAGGGAGTCAATGATCGCGCAGACCGGAAATCGGGAAGGTGTAACAGCCTTTTGGGTCGATACAAAAGGGCGTTTAAATGTCAGAATAGTTGAAACTGACTTGTTCCCTGGTATTCAAGAGAGTACTTCTCGACAAGCCCCTACAGAATGAATTAAATTCATTATTAGACTACCAAGGTTCCAATTTCTTCACCTCGAATGATCTTTTCAATATTATCGGGCTGGTGGATATTAAAGACCACGACAGAGATATGTTCTCTTTGGCATAGGGCAAAGGCAGTATTATCCATCACTGTTAGGCCTTTTTCAATAGCCTCCTGGAAAGTGAGTTTCTTGTAGAGAGTAGCATTTTTATCCTTGCTGGGATCAGCGCTGTAGATCCCCTCGACATTACTCCCCTTTAGCAAAATCTCGCAGTCTAGCTCCAGGGCCTTGAGCGCAGAGGCCGTATCGGTGGTAAAGAAGGGGTTACCCATTCCTCCGGCCAGGATAATAGTACGGTTTTTTTCCAGATGGCGTAGAGCCCGGCGGCGGATATATGTTTCACAGACCGAAGGGATAGGCAGTGAGGATAAAACCCGGGTCTCATCGCCTAATCTTTCCAGCTCTTCCTGCAGAGCTAGGGCATTCATAATAGTCCCCAGCATCCCAATATAGTCGGCGGTGGCCCGGTCAATATTGGTTCCGGCCACTTCTCTGCCCCGAAACAGATTACCGGCTCCCATCAAGATCACCAGTTGGGTTCCGGTGTTTTGCTTAGCTTGATAGGCAACTTTAGCAAACTTACCGATCGCCTCAAAATCCAACCCTTTTTTATCTTCCCCGCCAAATAGTTCACCGGTAATCTTTAGGAGAACCCGTTTATATTTTCCAGACATTAAATAGAAAGTATAAAGATTTGCGGTACAAGATACAAGATTTAAGATTTGACATTTACCATTTGAGATAATTTCTGTACAATACTTTGGTGAACAAAGACAAATTTGTGATCGGACTATTCGGTGAAAAAGGCTCAGGCAAAGAGACCTTTACCGAGTTACTTAAAGAGATTCTGCCGAATAAAAAAATTCAGGGAGTCCGGACTTCGGCTATCCTGATGAAAACTCTTAAAACTTGGGGCTTGCCGGATATCCGCGAAAACTACAGCAAACTGGTCATCAGCATGGAACAAACTTTTGGAGCAGGATCTTTGGCTAGGGCTAATAAACAATTAATTGACCGGGAAGAGGCGGATATTGTGGTCATCGATGGGATCCGCAGACAACCCGAAGTAGATCTGGTCAAAAGCTTTCCTAGACATTGTTTACTATATCTCACCGCTGATCCAAAGCTTCGTTTTGCCAGACTAAAATCTCGTCAGGAAAAGGAAAATGAAAAGAATATGACTTTTGAAGGCTTTTTAGCAGAAGAGTCTCTCCCTACCGAACAATTCATCCCCCAAATGGGCCAGGAGGCCGATTACAGGATCGAAAATAACGGTCAGATTGAGCGATTTAAGGATCAGATCAAAGACTTCTGTCAAAAATTTGAGTTAGTTTAAGAGTATTTGTACTTCGATGAACGATACACGATACACAAACAACAAAATTATCATTGGTTTAATTGGCGAAAAAGGAGCCGGAAAAGAAACTTTTACTCAGTTGCTCCGGAACACACTCCTTCAAACAACTCAGGTGATTAATACCTCCAATTTAATGGCGGAGACACTGGAGTTATGGACCCTGGAAAAATCCCGCCATAACCTCCAACAAATCGCTTTACTGATGGAGCGAACCTTTGGTGAAGGAACCATGAATCGAGCTTTAGCTGAAAAAGTTAATAATTCCACAGCCGAGGTGATTATTTGGGACAGTATCCGCTTTCCCAATACTTTTGATTTTGTAAACACTCTTCCTCGCTCTATCTTGGTATACATCACAGCTTCTGCAGAAGCTAGATATGAACGAATAAGACTAAGAAAACAAAAAGTGGGTGAAGATCAGATGACTCTGCAGGAATTTATCGATAACGAGCAGGTTGGCACTGAAAAAGATATCCCAATGCTTGGTCATAAAGCCGACTTCACGCTAGACAATAACGGCAACATGAATCAGCTTGAAAAGCAAGTTAGAGCTTTTTGTCAGCAGTTTGGCTTGGGTTGAAAATGGCTAAGGGGTTTGCCCAGAGCTTAATCTAGCTTTAACTAATTCTCTTGTTGCTCGCCAATAGTCTCTAAAGTCCCCTGTATCTGGATCCCCACCAATCGGGACTTGCATCCAAACCGGCATAACCCCAACCGCCTCTAGGCCTTTATCGTGGTCGTCATAATTGATCCCTTGTTCGATCATTTTATTCTGAGCTTCTCTCATATCGTCTACCATCTTTTGAATTGATTTTGGCGCTGCTAAGTATTCGTTTGAATTATCCTTTAGTCTATGCACTCGCATCATCCCCCCATCTCCAAAAAATTCATCATTTAATAACAGATCCCCCTTGCCTGATTCAGGGAGATGTGCCTCTCGTTGTCTAGTTAGTTTATGCATACTAAAACGACCTAAAATACCAATAACATCTTTCATAATTCCCATATCAAAATCCACCTTCAAGTCTCCACGAGCAAACTCCTGTTTAACAAAGTTTGCTAGTTGAATAAGCCCCACTACACCTTCTTGACCTAATTTGCCTAGAACGGCCTCTTTTAAAGCTTTAATCGCGGCGTTCTTTCTTCCTGGTCTTTGATTTTCCTTTCCAGCAACATTAACCTTGTCTCCCGCTAAGATATACCGCATAAATTCGATTGCGTTCATTTTTTGTCGTCCTTTTTCAATGTGTATTCCTCCACTTTCGTTGTCGTATTCATGTTGATTGAATTTAAATGGAATAGTGTCGGCTTCTTTAACTACATCAACTTCAACTTGTCCCACAAATTCGTTAATTAAATCATAGAGGACTTTGTCTTTCATCACCATTTGATAGTCGACAGCCAAGCCTGTAGCTTCTTCGGCTACCTCTCTCATCAAATCAAATCCCCCTGCTTTATAGACATAACGAATTATTGGAACTCGGTTACCGTAATCCTGACCTCGAATGGTATAGTGCATGCCTCGCATTTTAGGAACAAAGGTTTCTCTGGTAATACCAACTGAGGAAACCACCCCTGTCTTCAGATCATAAGACATAAACCCAATCGAGCCACCCTGGTCAGCATATGTTTCATCATCTTCTTCTGAATACCCAAATAGTAAAAAATTAACCTTAGTGCTATTTAATTCCGAATCAACTCTCTTTGAGTACTCTGGATCTCGGGCAGCTCTCTCTGCTCTTTTTTTAAAAGCAGTCTCAATCAGAGGCCTGATCAGATCATTAAACCGATTAATACTTGTATCCGGAGATTTAGGTAGTTCCATCTGTCCTTTTGTCGCTTCGGCCGCAATAACCCCTGCCGCAGATATAGGTGCAGCAAATTGTGCCGCGACTAATCCTTTGCCAATAGCTCCCAGAACTGTTCTTCGTCCTATGGCGGTTGCGTTGGCTACCACTTTTGTGATACTTGGAGCCTCCAAAATACCCTCCTGCTGGAGAAAAAAGGGGATTAAAGTATCATGATTTAGCTGATCCAATTCTCGAGGATTTATCCGTGCATCTATCGATCTTTGATTGTAATCATCGGCTAACCCATCTAACTTATCATCTGTGAAGACTATCCCTTTTTCCTTCGCTTTAAGGTCTATTAAAATCCGAATAAAGTCATCCGCCTCAAATTTTCGACCATATTTATCCCTACCAGCATTTAGGGTGGTTTTCCAAGTCTGCTCCCAAGCTCCGGGATGTTTAGTCTTTAGTACCTGTTGGCGAAAAGACTCAACCTGTGCTTCTGCTTTAGATGGTCGGGCTTCCGCCCTAGGCATTACCGACTCAGCCATATGTTTATTGCAACTCCTTAATTAACCCAGGAACTATACTTCTGATCTGTTGATAGTATGGAATATAGTTTCCTAAAGCAGTTGGTGGCGCATTTGGGTCGGCCTGAGATGGACGCAAAATAAAATCCTTATAAAAATCACCCGGAACTTCACCTGGTTTTAAGTTAATCAAAGTCCCATCTTCCCGACTTATTCCATAAGAGGAAAAAGCTTTGGATGATAGCTTTAGTGGATTATTTACACCTCCATTTAGTTCAATAGCATCACCACTAGTATTAGCAAGCAAGGCACCTATCACCGATTTCCAGTTTTTTTGTTTCCTTAATTCCACTAGTCCACTTCTGATACTTGCTATCATTTCAGGCAGCTGAAATGTCGCAAATAAATTATTCTCACTACCTTTTGGACCTAACTTTCTTTGCTCATAAAGCGCAGTAATTATTAAATCCAATGTTTGCGTATTGCCTACTAGTAAATCCGCTGAGATCCTTGGAAATAGATTAGTCATTGCTTGCATCAGTATATGTCTTTGCTTCTCAGACCGAGTAAAATCATTGGCACCCTCTGATTTTCTTAATCGTGCCCACTGAGTAAGTCTCACACCATCTAAAGTCTGCTCGCCCTTTTTAAACTCAACTGGCATTGTGCCATAACCATTGGGATAACTTGGGTCAAACTCATCTCTTGAGCTTTTAACTTTTAACCCTCCCGGAAATACTCGATCAAATATTCCTGGATGCCATCTACCCTGCTTACCTCCTGGGCTCTCCAGCTCTTCGTTCCACCCCTGCATAAAATCAATATTAGTTTTGACTACTCCATCTACGGGGATACTCGTAGCTGTTTCAACGACTTTCCTGATCATATCCAGGGAATCATAGTCCTCGGGATGAATCATGCCTAGAGTATTAATTCTAGCTCCATCGGCAAAGGCAGGATCTCCTTCTCTCTTATATTCTTCAATATATTGTTTTAGTTCAGGACAGAATAAATCTCGGGGGATAGATAAAGCGAAAGTTTTACAGGTGTGCGGATTAAACCCAATCAGCATAATAATGTCGGACTTTCCGCGACCATTGCCATTAAATTCATTGTACCTTTCCCTGGTTTCATCGATTCCAGTGTAAACAAAAAATAAATTATCGGAACCCACGAACTCTTTTTTAACTCTTTCGCGAAAAGCTGGATCCTCTGCATATCTACGTCTTCTTTCTGGTTTAAAGACGTCTTCTAACATCGAGCCCAATAAGAACTCAGGCAGATTAGATTCCCCTACAGCTTCTGGTCGAGAGGGTACTTGTTCTGGTTCAGGGGTCGGAGCAGGTGTAGGTGATGGCAGCTCTGTCGGAACAGGTTGAACAGTTGGAGCAGCTTCTGTAGCTGCAGGAGCAGGCGTGGGTAAATTCATTGGCTTTAGCATACTGGACGGATTAAATTGAACTTTTTTTACCTTTTCTTTTCGTAGAATATTCAAAAGATTTATCCCGCCTCTATCTCCAGCAAAACTTGCTGCAAAAAGACCTGCTCCAAATAAAGCTTTGCCAAAATTTCGTCTACTAAAACTAAAAGGTCGTTTTTTAGGAGCACCCAGCGGGTTTAACGGTTGACCCCATATAGGATCAGCGTTCGCAGCCGAGGCTTCAGTTGCCCTTGGCTGAGTTAAAGCTCCCGCAATGCTTATCGCCATCGCCTCAGAGCTACCTTGAGACTGGGGATTATCTGAAAATATCTCCATTAAGCTTTTTGCTTGAGATCGGATAAATTGATCTAAGACATTTTCCGGAATCCGTTCAGAGTGATCCTCTGCAGCCTGAGCAAAGAACCCTCGACGGTTTTTAACGGTATTCGTATTAACTGACGGTGGTCTACCTTCTAAATTATCCATTACAAATAATCTCCACGTACACTATCTCTAATAATTTTAATAGAAGAAAGTACCGCAAATAACTCGCCATTTAACTCTCTCCCCGGAGTATAATCTCTGTTACCTACCCTTTGGACATATTCCATCATATCTGGGAATCGATCTCTAGCAGATGCTGGGACAGACATTATTTTTACTAAGTCTTCTGCAATCCCTTGTTTTTCTTGCTTGGGTAAAGATCTATTCCCCTTCCAAACTGTATCATTTAAATGTTTATATACCGCCTTTTTTCTACTTGAGTCTACCCTTAGTTGTGGCATAACTGTCCAAATATCTCCAATTCCTTGAAAGACCTCCTGCAACCTAGATCGGTCCATAACTGTATTTGTTTCCTGATTCTGCCGGACGTCTGCATATATCTGATTGTTCAAATAATTATTAAATCCAACCTGAAGGATTCTTTTAGAGCGTATATCAAGATGAAGCTCGTTAGAAACTTTAGCTACTACGCTCTCTGGCGTTAACTCAACCCGATTTCGCTGACGTCGCCCAGTATCTAATCCAGGTGCAGAAGGTACAGCCTCCTCTGGATCTGAACTATTTTCCATAGCTCCCTCTGCTTCGGCAGAGTCAAGTATATTCTCGGTCGGAGGCAATGTTTCTTGGGTTCTACCAAAACGGTTTCTTGCTAAACTGGCTGCCCTACCAGCAAGCCCACCAAGCTTGCCCTTCGCCTGACCTGCCAAGTCTCTTGCTTTATCTAAACTATTTCTAGCTTGCCCAGCTCTTCTACCTACTGTTTGGGCCAAACTCCTTAAACGACTTCTCCCCAAAGTTCGGACTGGGGCAACTGATTGGACTGTCTCAGTAGCAAGCTCCGGCTCTGGTGGCTCAGCTGGAGACGTTGGTTGGTCAGGTCCAGATCCATCGGGAGGTTGAACTGGTGATTCAGGAGGAATCCTCTCTAATCGAGCATAAGCGCCACCTCCATCTACTATCCGGAGACCTATCTGCTCGGCTGTTTCTGCTAAAGCACCTCTCAGTGAGGCCCTATATGAGTCTCTCGCTATTAAAGCAGCATTCGTAGCTTGTGCGTACAGAATAGTCGCATTGATGACTTCGGCTACTGGATGACCCTCGACCACGGAGCGATAGCGAATTCCACCGGCTACATTTTGTTCATCTTCGCTTATATCAACCTGATCTCTATTAGAGATATTGTAGTGGCTGACTAGTAATTCTTGTAGCAAATTTACTGCAGCGACCTCTTCCTCCGTTTGAGAACCGTCTCCAGATGCTTGTGCCCGATCGTAAAGCTCTGAGGCTCCTGGTATTTGTGATAGCAACTCCCGCATCAAAGCCCTTTGTTCTGGCACAAACTCTTGATATAAATTAACACCTTTAACAAGTGACGCGAGTTTTTCAGATAGTGCCCTCTCTTGTTCTTGCCCTAGCTCAGTTTGAATAAATGCCCTCTTGGCATCAGAAGATACCTTAGAGACAAGAGCTATCACATCTTCCGCATATGGATTAAAATTATCTCCCTGAGCAGCTCTCAATCGCCTAATCTCAACTAAACCTTCTTCTACTCTAGCTTTGTTGTCACCGGAAATTTCTGACATCACTTGGTCTATATCTATCGGTTTTTCACCTTCATTGGGAGCGCTGGGCGAATCAGGACCTGAGGTAGGGGGTTCCGCTGCTACATCTTCCGCTTCACCCACCTCAATATCCGGCAGGGCATAGATCAAAAGAGCCATCGAGTTGGGAGTAAAGTCTCCACTCCGACCAGCCAAGATGATATCACTTTTAACTAATTGGTCCACATCCATCCATCTCATCCCTCGACCATTGGGATCTATAACCCTGACTTCTAATGGTACACCTGTACTACCGTATAGCTGGTTCCCAGGTGGAATAACTCCGACATGACCAGAATTTAGCGGGATGATTGCCACAGCTCCCGCCCGAGTCGCCTCTAAGATATCTGCCACATCAGCCGAGAAGTCTACCTTTACTCCGGGGGTTGATTCTTCAATTAGGCGCTTTACATCTCCCGATGCTGCCCCAATCGGATGAGATGTTATGTAATCTGGTCCTAAAGCCCGAGAGAAGGCCTGCTCTCTATTATTAGGGGATGATTTACCAATCATGCGTAAAGCATTGTCAGCCGATGCTAAATAGCAACTCCACATCCCGCCTGGATTAGTCTGAAAATCCCAGTCTACTCCCTGAATTGGAGCAGGATCAAGCAGCTCAAGTGCGTCGCCGTCTCCAAATCTAGCTGTAATAGCTGCCCGTTGTTGGTCGACACGTCTGTACATTTCCGCGAGATATTCTTGTTTTTCTTGGGTCTGTCCGGCCGCCTCAAAAGCTCTCAACCTACTACTTCCCTGCTGAGTCTGACTAACCCAATCTTCGGTCTCTCTTAGCTGTTCGGCTGTGGGGGAGGGGCTTGTTTCACTCAGTTCTATAACTACTGGCTGGCTATATTCCATTCTGTCATCAAAAGTTCCGGCGGGAACTGCCACTGCTGGTTGGATTGGTACGGCTGGTTGTTCTATTGCCAAGGCAACATCAGAGACCGGTTCGATAGACACAGGAGGAGGAATAGCCCAATCAGGCAAAGGAACCCCACTGTCTACTACCAAGACTCCTACTTTTCTACCCAGCTCTGCTATAACCTGGTCTCTGGTCCTTTCCCTAAAACGCGGATCAGATGGGCCTACTGCTCCTACCTGTAGTGTTCGCCTTCCACCTTCGCCAGCGATATGTACCGGAACTCCTAAAGACGCCTCTAGCCTCGCCTGCTGCTCAGGAGTTACCTCCCCTCTTAGAGTAAACGTGACCAGATCTCCCATTCGTGAAGGCTGTTCGGTAGAGACTGCTGTTTCTACTGGCCTCGCATCATCGACTGGTGGAGAGGCTAGTTGAGTAGCTGCAGCAACGGTTCTAGCTGGGCGCAGGGAGGAGACAATGTCTGCAGCTTGGGCAGCTAACCGAGTTGCTGCTGCTAATTCCTGAGCATCAGCTGAGGTGTTGGGCGGAGGCGGACTCCCTGGACCACCTCCTCCTCCGGAAGGAGGTGTTTGAGGGGGTGGAGTCGGAGGGGGCTGAGCGGTTGTTCCTTTGCGATGAACCAGAACATGGATTCTTCCAGCTATAGGGTCAATACCAAATCCTGTCACTTCCCAGGCCGAAACGACTTCTTTATTAAGCTTACCCTTCACGCTATTATTCAGATCGGCTATCTTACTTCGAATTAATCCTTTGAAAACGATGTGTGCTGAAGATAAATCAAGCGTTGGTTCCCCTACCAAGACTAGCTGATTATTTTCATCTACCCTTAATTCCCCCCCAATTGTACTCCTAAATCTGGGAAAAGAATCAGCATGTCCTGCCAAAACTACACTATCCTCTCCAGCTATTTCTAAGTGAAGATCTTTTAAGGTAACCCCCGGCACTCCTTGCATACTTTCTACCTGTTGAGCTAAATCAGTGGGGCGTAAGGCCAAAGCTAGCTCGTTTTCAGAGCTGGAACGCAAAATATTATTTACATCTCTAAGTAATTCACCTTTTCTTCTCGGGGTTATTTCCACAACCTGACGAGCTCTGACCTCTGGAACCACTACAGAAGCTACTTGAGTTTCAGTTACTGCTGGTGTTCCGAGTGGTACCCCGGTATCAGGTGAAGATACAGCTGCCACCTCTGCAGCGTTAACAGGAGTTGTCGGGAACAAAGCTACGATACCCATAGTAATATCATCCCCGCTACCATTTTGGGTAGCATCCCTTAACCACCTAGTCATGTTCTGTTTTACAACTTCCCCTTGGCCTGTTTGGATCAATTTATGAATATCAGTAGCAAACTCGTGGAATTCAGTACTACCACGATTGCTGTTTGCTAGTCCATCAGTCGAGACCATTACCAAGGCAGGATCACCGCCTGATCTATCAATAACAGCAACTTTAAACTGAGTAGGATTGTTGTTCGACAAAGAAGTTGTTTGATTGGCCATTAACTCTGGGTTAGTGATTGGGGTGTTAACTGTGCCGTCGGCATTGACAATGACGATATCCCCATCTCCAATTTGAACCAGTAGAAGATGCTCTTTCGTAGCTATCGCTCCGACCAATGTGGAACCATAAGCTAAGGTCGGATTAGCTTGGACCTCAGCGCGAGCTGCACCTGCTGATGGAATACTGTCAATTTCAGTCTCGGTAATTGGCTTGCTCGCAAGATCAGCCTCTACTCGTGACTTCCATTCAGCCAAGACTGCACCAGGGAGGTATGCCAATGCTGCATCTTGCAAACCCTGCCGATCCAATCCATCCGGCAGTGTTGCCAAAAATTGGCTCCCTATGTCTTCGAAAACTGTAGTTGCAATATCTGAACCGACATCACTTCGAAAACATCTCGCATCACCATGACCATCAGCCACACTCATAATTCCCGTCTCTTCACCAGGCGAGTACTCGATTTTTAGAGAATCTTGGTTTGGTAAACCACTCCTTCTATGAGAAGCTCCTCTGACAGTAGCTCCTACTGATTCACTATTTACTCCAAGCTTATGTTCAAGCCTATCAGAAGGATCTTCTGCCAGCTCTGCAGAAGCAGCAGCGCTAGCTGCAAGAGTCTCAGCAGGAGCACCCGAGGGACTTGCTAGTGGAACTGAACTAGCTGTAACAGCTGGCGATGTTGTAGTAGGAGTAGTAGGAGTTGAAGTCACAGAGGCTGAGGCCGTAGACGATAAAGGAGTACTTGCCGGAGCTGGGGCTGCTGGTGCCGGAGCTGGGGCTGCTGGTGCCGGAGCTGGGGCTGCTGGTGCCGGAGCTGGGGCTGCTGGTGCCGGAGCTGGGGC